>Ga0359896_1003_pt1 | contig 168271 bp, 137 predicted proteins | sample SorcelAu500001C5_2_FD_206067 | JGI IMG/M metagenome (GOLD analysis project Ga0359896, IMG submission 206067) | Enriched cells from Trout Bog Lake Hypolimnion, Wisconsin, USA - BChl from Trout Bog BchlTB.Aug20.5000.01 .C5 | ecosystem: Environmental > Aquatic > Freshwater > Lake >...
GGGTTAAAATCAAGTTCGCTGGCCTCAGTTTTCTGGAGTTTTTTGATAAGGTCAATAACCGGTGCTATGTCGTATTTGGTTCCCCTGAAACCTGTAGTGAATAAGGCCGATATTTTGGTTTGAAGAATGGCCCGTTTAATTTCATCTTCATCGGCTTCGCTGTCAATAAAGCAAACGTCTTTAAACAATTCAACAAAAATGCCGCCGGTGCCAAAAACAACTACCTTTTCAAAAACAGGGTCGGTAACTACGCCAAAGAATAATTCAATGCCTTTGCACATCTGGGTAGCAATCAGGCGGTCGGTGCTGTCTAAATTTATTCCATGAGCCTTGATTTTGGACAAGATTGTTTTTTGGGCCTGTTGTAATTCCTCGTGGTTTTTAATGTCGATTACCACCCCGCCAACATCACTTTTATGCACAACCTTGGCCGACTCTATTTTTAAAGCAACCGGATAAAAATCTACATCGGCTTCCTGATCAATTCCGAATAATTGATATTGAGGGGTATTAATGTTCTCTTTTTTCAACCAATCATATATTTCACTTTCGAGCATAGCACCGGTTTGTTAAAGGTTTGGAACGCAAAGGTAAAGTATAAGAGAGATTTTTGATGTTGACCAAAATCATTACCTGTGGCAGAGCTTTGTCAGTGTTCAATTTTTTTTAGGGCATCTGTGTTTATTACATGTGTTCCTTCAAAAAATATTTCGGTAAAGTTCAATTCTCTGTAAACGTTTTTTACAATGTCTAAAGCTGCCGGGGTGAAGAACTCATCCTTTGTGCCGCAGACGTAATAGTTTTTGGTTTTTTTCAACCCGGAGCCGTCCCGCAATGGTAATAATTCAGGGGCCACTTCTCCGGCATAAACTACTGCCGTATCAATTCTGTGTTTAGTGCTATCAAGCCAGCGGGTGAGGGTTGAGGCTCCTTGCGAAAAGCCTAGCGCTATGATTTTCGCTTTGGAATTATTCAGTTTCAGGGTTGAATAAAGATTGTCAAGGTAATTAATATAGTCTTTTATCTCGTTCAACCGGTCTTCGCGGGTCATCCAGCTGGCGCCTACTTCTTTTCCCTGGCGTGTTAAATAGAACCTGTTCAGTGCTTCAGGCGCAATAAAAAAGTTAGTGCCGGTGGCTAATGGTTCAAACCCCTGTAAAAAGGCTTTTGCACTTTGACGGAAACCGTGGATTACTATCCAGATTTGTCCGGTCTTTTCATTTAATTCTCCCAGCGCATAATACCGGGCTGTTTTGCTTACGGTAATGTGGTTTTCAGTTATCATGACCGGTTATGACTTTTGTTGGTCGGTAAAGATGGTTATGGAACGGGCGGCCAGCAAAATTATCAGGGGCGCAAAAGCAATGTTAGCCGGTTGGGGATTATGTTTCCAGCCAAACAGCAATACCATCATCAGCAGGTAAGTGAACAGAAAATAATATTTAAGCCAACGTGGTTTTTCTTTTTGAAGTAACAGAAATGCTGCAATAAAATGTGTTGGCATCAGCCAAAGCATATTCAGGTTTTTGGGCAGCGAATAATGTGTGGTAAAAGCCCAGAGACAAATAAAGAAGATGCCGAATAAGCCCGCAATCAGAAAAACGAAAAAGTCGAATTTGTAGTAATGGGTGTTCCGGCGGCGTTCCATAAAAAACACGAAAAAGCCCAGCAGCATTAGAAACGTGGTTAAATACACCGGCTGAAAAGGAACAACAAATACCGGCAGGCTATGCTCAATCAACATGTGGCTATTGGTTACAAAAGGCTGCCCATCTACTGTAGCACATGCGAAGAGTTTATTCAGATAGTCGGGTAAAAATGTTTGATTACGTGGTGTGGCAGGAACCTCGCAGGGCAGGCCGAGAATCAAATCAAATCCCAAATCAACCCAAGGCCGGTCGTACACGTAAAGTCGCAGCATATCATGCATGGTTTTGTTTTGGGCAAAACCGCAACTGCTGTCAGTTTTATATTCTAACCTGCTGCCCAGCGCTTTTTCAAAGATATCGCGTGGACGGGTGCAGCAGTTGTCCCAGAAAAAATCGTAAGGGTAATTTCGGTTTTCGGGCAGGGCGTTGTTATACAGATAGGCAAACACTTTTTGTTTATCATCATTAGTAAGCCTCAGGTCCTGCTCCTCTACGCTTCTTTTTTCCTCCTGGTATTCGGCCATAAAATCAGGGAAATTATCGTAGGTGATGCTGTAAATCATCCTTCCCTTTACAAAATTTACATAAAAACCCGGTTGCTGGTCGTCGAAAGTGCCGTAATTGAAAACTACGTCTATATGCTGTTTATAATCAATTATCCTGATGCCAGTATGGCCGAAAGCCGAATACAATTCTTTGCCCGGTGCGCAGGTCAACAATGATATTTTTGATGAGTCTGAAAGTTGGACAGCATCTGCTTGGTATAGAAAACCGAAAACAAATGCGAATAAGACGACAGCTCTTTTGCTCATAACCATATGCTAAAAGTGGATATAAATTTGAGATTAGCAAAAAACACGGGGTGGATAAACCTGGCCGGACACAGATAATGAAACCCGGAATTAGCCCCTGCTTCCTTTTTTGCTACTTTCGCAACACGCATGAAATTTTTGATACTTCGTTTTTCTTCCATTGGTGATATAGTGCTGACGACCCCTGTTGTGCGCTGTTTAAAAAAGAAGTATCCGGATGCCGAAATTCATTACGCCACAAAGAAAGCTTTTCATTCTATTATCAGGTATAATCCCTATGTAAGCAAGATACATTTATTGGAGGATTCGGTATTTACACTTATCAACGAATTAAAACAGCAGAAATTTGATTATGTAATTGACTTGCACCATAACCAGCGTACGTGGTTAATTAAAACTATGCTGGGCGTAAAATCTTTTTCATTCAACAAACTGAATTTTGAAAAGTGGCTGATGGTTAATTTTAAAGTAAACCGATTGCCCGTGAAGCATATTGTTGACCGCTACCTGGCCACCTGTAAAGAACTGGATGTTACAAACGATGAGGAAGGGCTTGATTATTTTATAGGTAAAGAAGATGAGGTAGATGTTTCGTTATTGCCTGCTGCCTTTCATAAAGGGTACGTTGGCTGGGTTATAGGGGCAAAACAAAATACCAAGCAGTTTCCGGTTGAAAAAAATATTCGTGCTTTAAGTACGATTGATTTACCGGTGGTACTGATGGGAGGGAAGGAAGATGCTTCAAACGCCGGATCAGTAATTGCTGCTTTGAGTGACAAGATTATTTTTAATGCCTGCGGAAAATATTCCCTTAATCAATCGGCATCTTTGGTAAAGCAGGCTAAACTGATTATTACCAACGATACCGGCTTAATGCATATTGCTGCAGCATTTAAAAAGCCTGTGTTTTCTATTTGGGGAAACACCATACCTGACTTTGGCATGAGCCCCTATTATGGCAATAGCCCGGTGGCTGATTCTTCACGAAAATTCGAAACATTGCATTTAGACTGCAGGCCCTGTTCGAAATTAGGATATGATAAGTGCCCCAAAGGGCATTTTAAGTGTATGAACCTGATTAATGAATCAGAGATTGCTAACCAGGTTACGAGTACCTTCAATGTAGCAGATAAAGGAAGGCCGTCCCAATCCTCAAATCTTATAAGCGGGGCCTAGTTCCTTAATGATAAGTTCTATCATCCGTTCCTTTTTAGGGTCGTACGTATCTTTCAAGTCATAACCCCAATGGCGTGCCATGACCTGATAAAACCAGGCCATAAACGGGCCTTTTATTTCCTTAATAGTTCTGTAACAGTTGTTGCCGGTTTCGCGGTTAACCAGTTTAAAAAGCATTTCGCCCTGGCTGGTGGTAAGGTCTTTTAACTCGTTTTCAAACTTGGCGCGCATTTCTTTTTCAAGGTCGTTTCTGTAATGCCGGTATTCGCGTCGTGAAGAGGTATCTTCTTTTTGCTGCAATTCAACGTAAATCTGTTTGGCAATCCTTACATAGGGCATAACCTTTAATATCCGTGCACGAGTACGGTAATATTCCATCCACTCCTCGTTGGTTTTAAAGGTGATGATATTTACATCGGGGAAATTTACGTTGGGTACTGTATCGCTTTTGGGCAGGTTACCAATATCATAAAGTATTTTAGAAGCGCTGTCGGGATTAACTTTACCCGCAGGATATTCAATGCCACTTGCCTTTTGGGCCAATGAAATTTGCCAGACCCCCAGTAGCAGCATTATAAAACAACAATTCATTTTCATGGGGAAGTAAGACAAGTCTTTTTTGGTTTTTATTACTGCAAAGGTACAAACGATTATTTACTGTTTTTCATATCCCGGTGAAGGAGTTTTATTGTCGTGTCCACGAGCCATTGAAATTTGTAGTAACCCTGGCTGAATCGGGCCCGGATATAAGCTGGTAGCTAAGTGAGATATGGTTATGGTCTGTACTGATCGTACCCGTGCCCTGCACAAAATTGCCACCCGAATCAGGTTGCTGGACCGGTATTGTTATTTCGTCGGCAGCTACAGAGGCGTTAATGATATGGTTAAAATGGTGGCCCGCAAAAGAACTTGATATTATTATACCACCAGGGGCGCTTCCCTGGCTGATAGTGTCTACGTAGATAATATTGCCGGGAGTATCGACTACGCTCCATTGCCCTTCAAATTTAGCGGTTGTTAATACATTGCACCTGCTTCCCTCATACCCTGAGTTACATAATTTGCTGCAAGCCCCGATAAACAGCAATAGGGCCAGGGAAGCAATTGTTAAAAAGTATGAGGGGCTGTTGGTTCTCATCAAATCAATTAAAAAGGCTTATAAGTCAACTGTGGTGTTAAAGTTACAAGACTAAGGGAAATATCCGTTTTTCGGTACTATCCGCCCAAATCTCCTTACCATTTGCCCCCGGTTTTGAAGTTTTGCGCGACTTTTGCAGTAAACCGAACAAATTTAAATTCTGTTGTATCTGAAACCAAAATCCGGACTTTGGGGGCCCAAAATGTTCGCTTTGGGAGGCTTGATTTTATCCCCAAAGCTTTATAATGTGGATATTACGGGTATTTTTGCGCTCACTTTTGCACTTTTGCAGTTGGATTGGATAAAAATTATTTTCTTTGATTCTTAATAAACACAAAAAGCACATGAAAGTAAGATTTTACGCAACCTTGATGATCTTGTTAGGGGCTTTGGTTATGAATGCACAGGACGCGCATTTCTCTCAGTTTTATGCATCTCCTCTTACCCTGAACCCCGCTCTGACCGGTAATTTCAACGGTTTTTACCGAATTTCGGGAATTTACAGAAATCAGGATCCGGGTCTTGCTCAAAGCAATCCGGTTTTCTCAACCCCATCTATAGCTGCCGATGTATCTCTTTTGAAGGATAAAATCAAAAATGGCGCATTAGGAGTAGGTATTGTGTTCTTAAATGATCAACAAAACGGAAAAACTTTCAACAGTAACGAATTCATGTTGTCGGTTGCTTACAACATGACTTTTGGGGCCAAGAAGAGGTTCCAGTTAGGAGCAGGATTACAAGGTGGTATTATGAGCACCAAGGTTGATTTTTCAAAACTTCAATTTGACGATGGCTTTACTGTAGGGCAAAACAATACTTTAAATTATACTCAATCTACCGAAGCGCTGAATACAAAGGCAGCAAATAAAGGCCTGTTTAATGCAGGTATATTTGCCAAATACGAGTTTGCCACCGGTATGCGGGTTTATGTAGGTTACTCATTCAATAACGCCAGCCATTACAAAGAAGACTACATTTTAAGCAGCGTTCAGCAATTCAATATTCCATTCCGTCACACCTTACACGGTGGATTTGAATTTGAAGTGAACGACCGTATTGTTCTGATACCGGGTATTATGTATCAAAACGAAGCAAGTGCCAACGAAACCAACTTCGGATTAAACGTAGGTATACACGTAATCCGCAGCCCGGACCCTATGAAAGTTGCTACCCTGTTTGTTGGGTTGTGGAACCGTTTGAACACCGATAACTATACGCTTATTCCTGAGCTTGGATTTGATTACAAAGGATTCAGAGCTGGTATAGCATATGATGCTCCGTTGACCCAGCAAAGAACCGATGGCCAGGTTATCGGCGGTCCTTATGCACAGGCTTTTGAACTTACACTAAGCTATATCGGAAACATTATTCCTAAAAAAGAAGACAATTACCTGTTCAATCCAAGATACTAGGATTTAATCAGGTATTGCCGCGGCATTATCAAGTTTTGAATTTACATAACCCTGAAAACTAAGCATTCATTATGAAGTATTTTCTATTAGTGGTATTGATTCCCCTAACAGTGTTACTCAGCGCCCAAGGCACCCAGAAGCAGCCGGCTACCAACGGTGGCAGCAAAGGAACACAAGCAAGCTCAGGCGGCCAATCTGCCAGCAATAGCAACGGTGATGATAAGAATATCGAGAGATATCCGAAATTAAAGTGGCGCAAGAAGCTTAAAATTGCAAGGCAGAAGATGAAAGCAGGCAGCTACTACATAGCTTCGAAATACCTGGAAGATGCTTATAAAGACAAACCTGAAAAAGTTGAAATTACCCACCTGTTAGGAGAAGCCAACCGTTACCTGCGCGATTACGAAGCGGCAGCCAAATACTACAAAGCTGAAATGGCTAAAGATTCAGGCGCTTATCCGGCCGATAAGTTTTTCCTGGGCCAGATGGAAAAATGCAATGGCAAATATGAAGATGCCAAAGGCGATTTTCAAAGTTACTTAAAGTCGAAAGTAGATAAAGGCGATGTTAGCTATAAAAACCTGGCTAAGATTGAAATTACGGGTTGTGACTCAGCACTTATTATTATTAAGCACCCAAATAAAGTAAAGGTTGAAAAAATCACTTCAGGTATTAATACTCCGCTGCAGGATTTTTCACCAAAACCTTTAAAAGGTGACCGTGTAATTTTTACCAGTCAGAAAACTGATACGGCGGTTGACTTTACAACTTCAAAAGCCGATTACTACACTACTATATTTACTGCTGAGAAGGCCGGCAAAGTTTATACCAATAAAACCCAGTTGCCTTACCCGCCAAACGATATGCATGCTAACGCAAGCAACGCCATATTGAGTGCTGATGAGAAAACCATGATATTTACAAAATGCCCTGATACTCTAAATGTAGCGAATAGGGTAAATTGTAAAATTTACACTACTACCAAAAAGAATGACCTGGAGTGGAACGAGCCTGTTGAAATTAAGGGCATCAACAATCCGGAGGGGACAACTACAGAACCGGCCTGGGGTATAGACAAAGACAGCAACGCAATTTTATACTACGTTACTGACCGCAAGGGTGCTAAAGGCCTTGACATTTATTACTCTGTAATTAATAAAGACGGCACTTACGGAGCCCCTCAAAATGCGGGTGTTGAAATCAATACTATTGGTGATGAAGTAACGCCTTGGTACGATATGAAGAGCAAAACACTTTACTTCTCTTCAAACGGTCATGGTTCAATAGGCGGTTTGGATATTTATAAAATTTCAGGAACACCGGGCCACTGGACTTCACCGGCTATTAACTTAGGCGTGCCTATCAACTCGCAGGCAGATGACCTTTATTTTGCGCTGGACAACAAAGGCGCCAAAGGCTTCCTGGTATCAAACCGTATCGGAACTACCTCGCCAAGAGGCGCTACCTGTTGCGATGATATCTGGAGTGTAAATGTTTTACATGATGTTTACCTGCGCGGGTATTATGTAAAGAGAGGCGATGTTACCAAAACTCCGGTTGAAGGTGTAGATGCTTCTATGTATAAAGTTGCCGGCAATAACTTCGAATTTGTTGCCAACGCAAAAACCACCCCTACACCATTTGTATTCCCGGTTCAGAGAGGAACGTCTTACAAAATTAATGGTAATAAGGACGGCTACTGGCCATCTATCGATAACCTTTCGGTTAGCGAAGATGAAGAGCGCGATACTATTGACCAGTTGTTCTATATCGACCCGATTATCAAAATCCATATCAAGATACCTAACGTATACTTTGCCTTCGATAAATCGAACGTAATTGATTTCTACAAAGGCCAGATAGACAGCGTGGTTAAAGTATTGAACGACCATCCGGGATACTCAGTAGAAATACAGGGTTATACCGATAGCAAAGGCTCTGACGAATACAACCAGAAGCTTTCTGAAAGAAGAGCTGATGAGGTTAAAACCTTCCTGATTAAGAAGAAAGGAATTGCTGAAAACCGCGTAATAGCCAAGTGGTTTGGCAAAACAAATCCGGCAGTGCCTAACGAATTACCAAATGGCGAAGATGATCCGGAAGGACGTGCACAGAACAGAAGGGTTGAATTTAAAATTATACCTGACAAGCCTGAAGATGCACCGGAAATTGAGCAGGTAAAAGAGGTGGTTAAGCAAGTAAAAACAGGCCCTGGCTTTACATATGGTAAAAAGCCGGCTAAGAAGATATAATAAATTACTTGATTAAGAATATAGCAAGGTCGCCCGAAAGGCGGCCTTGTTTGTTTATAGGTAGTTGGGTTTTAGCCTGCTTTTTGCGGATGACCAGGCCGCCTTTACAGCCCAAATGTGTCAACCCCATTGTTAAAATTTTACCAGGTGTAAAGCTGTATTAAGCCTCCCATTTGGAGAGGTTTGGAGGGGCTGATTCTTTTTCGCAAGTTTGCTCTACCAAACGAAGTAAAGCCTGATGAACAAAATATTAGTTGCCAACCGTGGAGAAATTGCTTTGCGCATTATGCGCAGTGCCAGGGAGATGGGTATAAAAACAGTAGCCGTGTTTTCAGAGGCCGACAGGAACAGTCCGCACGTGCGGTATGCGGATGAGGCTGTTTGTATCGGCCCCGCAGCATCTAAAGAATCGTACCTGCGCGGCGATAAAATAATTGAAGTAGCTAAATTGCTGGAGGTAGACGGCATTCACCCGGGTTATGGATTTTTAAGTGAGAATGCCGCCTTTGCCAAACTGGTTGAGGAGAACGGTATCACCTTTATTGGGCCTACACCTGAGGCTATTGAAATAATGGGCAGCAAACTGGCAGCCAAAGAAGCAGCCAAAAAGTTTGATATACCCATGGTGCCCGGCAGCGAGGGCGCCATTAAAAATATAGACGAGGCCCGCAAACTGGCAGAGGTAACCGGTTATCCCATTCTTATAAAAGCCAGTGCCGGTGGTGGTGGCAAGGGTATGCGTGTGGTAAATTCGGCTGAGGAGCTGGAAGAGCAGATACAGCGCGCGCAAAGCGAGGCCATCAATGCCTTTGGCGATGGCAGTGTGTTTATTGAAAAATATGTGGGCTCGCCCAAGCACATTGAGGTGCAGATTTTGGGGGATAACTACGGCAACATAGTTTACCTGTTTGAGCGGGAATGTTCTGTTCAGCGCCGTCATCAGAAGGTGGTGGAAGAAGCACCCAGCTCATGCCTGGATGCTGAAAAGCGCAAAGCTATTGGCGAGGCGGCTGTTAAGGTGGGTAAAAGCTGCGCATACATTGGTGCGGGTACGGTTGAGTTTCTGGTTGATGAGCAACTGAATTTCTATTTCCTTGAAATGAACACCCGCCTGCAGGTTGAGCACCCTGTTACCGAAATGATAACCGGCATTGACCTGGTAAAAGAGCAAATTAAAGTGGCAAAAGGGGAGAAGCTGAGCTTTAAGCAGGAAGACCTGCAAATGCGCGGCCATGCCGTTGAATTGCGCGTTTATGCCGAAGACCCGATGAATAACTTTTTGCCCGACATTGGTAAACTGCTTCAATACAAAAAACCCGAAGGCCCCGGTGTAAGGGTTGATGACGGCTACGAAGAAGGTATGGAGATACCCATTTATTACGACCCCATGCTTGCCAAACTGATTGGCTACGGTAAAGACCGCAACGAAGCCATAGACCGGTTAATAAGGGCCATAGATGATTACCGCATTGAAGGCGTAAAGAACACGCTTGCCTTTGGCAAATTTGTTTTACAACATCCTGATTTCGTGTCTGGCAAGTTCGATACCCACTTTGTGGCCAAACACTTTAAACCTGAATACCTGAAAAACGAAAAAGAAGATGAAATGGAAATAGCTGCTCTGATAGGCGCCCATATCTTTGAAAACAAACAACCGGTAACTATTAGCAAAGCAGCAGTTGCAAGTAAGGCCGGCAGAAGCAACTGGGTAAAGAACAGGAGCAGTTACAGGTAGGAGGAATGATGTATGATATATATCCCAATTCAGCATTCCTAAATTATAAATCAGCAATCAATTACAACCTACAGCAATAGGCGTGGTATGCACCGTATTACTTAAATGCCCGGCCATATCCTTTAAAATAATGGCATAGTTAACTGAATCGTTGAAAGCACAGGGGCAGCCTCCGAAGCATTTGGTGTTGTACATGCCCACGATAACCTGTATAGTGCCTGAAATGGCCTTGTATTTACCCGCAGGCTGAACATTGGCCGAAGCATAGGTTTCAATACATGAATCGCGGCTGTCAATCAGGAATACGTTAAACGATGGGGAAAGTAAACATGAAGAATCGCCATGTTGAATACCGCAGCAGATAGAATCGGTTGTATCGGTGTTGCTGCCGCCTATTCCTATATCACCGTCGCCATCAGTAAAGGAAAAAGTAATAGTATCGCGGTAGCCGTTAAGTATATTGGGCGCTGAAACCGAAACAAATTCTATATGAGGTATAATAGAGTAAGTAGGTGGCTTTATACACGAATACAAGGTAAATGCAAGGATGATATATACAAAAGCCGCTTTGCGCATAGATTCAAAGAAACTGAAATTCGCCTTATTTATTGCATTTTTACGGCCTAATTTTAGTTAAGCTTGTTACCACTGTTAAATAAGATTTTTTCTGTTACTGATGCAGATTTTGAACAAACCGCGCTCGAAGTATTTAAATTCCAGTTTGAAGAGGTTGAGATATACCGCCTGTTTTGCGAATCGCTGAAAAGGACTCCGGCCACTACAAAGCAAGTGTCTGATATCCCGTTTCTGCCCATTGATTTTTTTAAAAGTTACCAGGTAATTAAGCAAGGCGCAGAAGCCATAAAAGTGTTTGAAAGCAGCGGCACTACCGGCAGCACACCAAGCCGGCATTATGTGGCCGATACCGGTATTTATGAGCAAAGTTTTTTAAAGGGTTTTGATCTGTTTTATGGCAAGCCTGCAGGTTACACTATTCTTGCCCTGCTGCCTTCTTATCTTGAACGGGGAAATTCTTCATTGATTTACATGGCTGACACACTGATTCGTCTGTCGGGGAGAAAAGAAAGCGGTTTTTTTCTGAATGAACTCGAAACGCTGCGGACCGTTTTGCTGGATTTGAAAGCAAGAGGAGAGAGGGTGATATTGTTAGGTGTAACCTTTGCCTTGCTCGATTTTGCCGAAATGTTTAATACCCCTTTCCCTGAACTGATAATTATGGAAACCGGTGGCATGAAAGGGCGGCGCGAAGAATTAACGCGTGAAGAAGTGCATGAAAAACTATGTGCTGCATTTGGCGTTTCAAAAATCCATTCAGAGTATGGTATGACTGAGCTTTTAAGCCAGGCATATTCAAAAGGAGATGGTATTTTTGAGTCGGTGCCCTGGATGAAAATTATTGCCCGCGATGTTTACGACCCCCTCAGGATGTTAGAACCCGGAAAAGCCGGTGCGGTCAATGTAATTGACCTTGCCAATCTTTTATCCTGTTCTTTCATTGCAACTAACGATATTGCAAAGGTAAATGAGAACGGTAGTTTTGAAATTCTCGGCCGCATGGATAACGCCGAGATAAGAGGTTGTAATTTGATGGTGTTGTAGTCTTAATTTTACTAAATGGAATTTCTGAAAAATACTTTCCTCTTTCGCCTCTTCCGGCAAGATAAACTGCTGTTTACTGTTATTATTATTTACATGGCCTGCGTATTTTACCATGTATTAAAGCAGCGCGAGGAATTTCCTTTTTTTCTGTATGGCATGTATTCACTTAAAGAAAAACCTCAGGATACTTACACGGCTTACTCCATTAAAGTTGACGATACAGAAATTAAATACTCAAAACTTCGCGATGCACAGCGTGAGCTGATAACATCTACCGTTGACCATGCGGCGCCACTATTGGCCGAAGGCAAATTGAGCAAAGAAGATGAAAACAAATTTAAAGTTTGGCTGATGAACTATTGCCTGGATATGCGTATGACCAGTGATAGCAGGATGGATGTAATTAAACTGAGTTGCAATTATGATTCTGCCGGGCAGGTAAAAATTTTAACGAAGGAACCGGTATATTCTTATGTTGCCAAATAAAAGCTTCGAACGCGAATTTCAGATAAAGGCATATTTTGTTTATGGCGTGGCCATGTACATTTGCTTTTATCATTTAATAAGCAATGCCATGCTGGCGCAAATGCAGCAGCCCCCTTTTATTTTTACCGATACCGAATGGGTATATCAATGGTATTCAGCGACAGGTATTCCACAGTTTATTACTTCACATACGGTTCTTGCTTCGGTTTTCGATATTTCCCTGCTGGTTACAACTGTCGCTTTTCTGCTAAGTAAAAAGAGAATATTTTCCATCCTCTTTACCCTTGCCGCGCTTAATTATTTCCTTACATATAATCTCGTAACCGGGCATCACTATCACGGCCTGGTTGGTTTGTTGTTTATCAGCCTTCCGTTTTGGTTTAAAAGCGAACAACGTTTTAATTTTAGCTGGGAAGCCGTACGTTATTATTTCCTCTATGTTTTTTCTTCAGCGGGCTTATGGAAAATTTTGCGCGGCTCCGCCTTTTACCACGATCAGCTGTCTAACATCTTAAAACAACAGCAAATTAATCTGTTGCTTCAGAATCCGGCCGGCTATAAAGCGCACATTGCCCAATTTCTGATTTCGCATACCGATTTTTCGCATCTGCTTCTTTTGGCCAATGTAGTTTTGCAGCTGTCATTTGCCATTGGCTTCTTTACAAAAAAGTTCGACCGGTTTTTATTCTGGTTTGCAATTATGTTTGTGATTGCAAACTTCTTTGTAATGGGCATCCTATCTATGGAATTACTCATTCTCGACCTCACTTTATTAAACTGGGAGAAAGTAGAGGCCTGGGTTATAAAGAAAGAGATTGTTACAGTTGAGTAGTGCGGTGCCTCAATAAAAAATCGGCAATAACCAAAGCTGCCATCGCTTCAACTATAGGTACAGCGCGCGGAACAACGCATGGGTCGTGGCGCCCTTTGCCTTTTAGTTCTACTTCGTGGCCTTCCTTATCAACTGATGTTTGTGATTGCATTATAGTGGCAACGGGTTTAAAAGCCACATTGAAATAAATATCCATACCATTGCTGATGCCCCCCTGTATACCTCCTGAAAAATTGGTTTTAGTTTCAATTTTATTATCGGCTGTAAAAAAGAAAGCGTCATTGTTTTCGCTGCCATATTTTTCAGTGCCTGCAAATCCACTGCCATATTCAAAACCATGAACAGCGTTGATGGAAAGCATGGCCTTGCCCAACTCAGCGTGTAATTTATCAAATACCGGTTCCCCCAGGCCCACGGGGCACCCTTTAATTACACAGGTAATTACACCGCCAACAGTATCTCCTTTAGCCCTGTTATCCTGTATCAGCTCAATCATCCTGTCTGCAACGGTTTCATCAGGACAGCGTACTATGCTATCATCTGCCCTTTTTAAATCTAATTCTCTATAACTCTTTTCAAGCTTTATTTTACCTACCGCCGAAACATAGGCAGCTACCCGGATACCTGAATGTTCAATAAATTGTTTGGCAATCGCACCGGCTATAACCCTGGCTGCAGTTTCGCGGGCGCTGGCACGGCCTCCTCCCCGGTAATCGCGCGTGCCGTATTTTACTTCGTAGGTAAAATCGGCATGTGAGGGACGGTAAACTTCTTTCAAATGGGCGTAATCTTCAGATTTCTGGTCTTCATTCTTAATGGTAACTGCAATAGGACTGCCTAAGGTTTCCCCCTCGAATATGCCCGAAAGTATTTCAAAAGCGTCTGACTCTTTCCGCTGTGTGGTAATGGCAGATTGTCCTGGCTTTCTTCTGTCCAGTTCATGTTGTATCCGGTTAAGATCTAACTGCAGTCCTGATGGGCATCCATCTATTACTACACCTATCGCCTTTCCATGGCTTTCCCCAAAGGTTGTAATCCTGAAAACTTCTCCAAAACTATTACCTGCCATCTTCAATAGTAAATGATGAATAGCGAAATTCGGCTTTTATAGCGAAAAGAGTCCAATTTATTTCGCACGGTGGCACGAATAAAATGACAGAAGATTACAAATGAAATGTGGTTTTGAATTGTCTTATCAGGACATAATTTGTAGTTTTCTTACTGTTGTATTGCCTGCCTGTTAACTCCGGGCCCCGGTGCGAAATAAAAATTCAGATATTTGTCAGGTAACTAATCCCAAATGGCATCAATTCTTATTCGAAATATAAAATCACTGGTTGGCGTTAGGGAAGCTGACATCAGCATGGTGAAAGGGGAAGAAATGAAGACTCTTCCTGCTATTGATAATGCTTATCTGCTGATAGAAAATGGTTTGATAAAATCCTTCGGCCCTAACAATGAGGCTCCGGAACGTGCGGGTGAGGTGATGGACGCTGCCGGTAAATTCGTGTTTCCATGCTGGTGCGATCCGCATACCCACCTTGTTTATGCCGGCTCGCGCGAACAGGAATTTGTAGATAAAATAAATGGGTTGAGTTATGAGGAGATTGCAAAACGAGGAGGGGGTATTCTTAACTCTGCCCTACGCCTTGCCAGTGCTTCTGAACAGGAACTATTTGATGCTGCCTGGTTGCGTTTGGAAGAAATGGAAAAATTCGGCACCGGAGCGGTTGAAATTAAAAGCGGCTACGGATTAAGCTATGAAGCGGAATTGAAGATGCTGCGGGTAATAAAACGCCTGAAGGAGAAGTCAAAGCTTAACGTAAAAAGCAACTTTCTGGGTGCCCATGCTTTTCCAGCCGCATTCAAACAAGACCATGAAGGATATCTTGACTTATTAATCAACCGCCTGCTGCCCCAAATTGCCGATGAAGGTCTTGCCGATTTCATAGACGTGTTTTGCGACCGTGGTTTCTTTTCACCTGAAGAAACGGACCGCATATTACAGGCCGGTGCTAAATACGGCCTTCAGCCAAAAATACACGCCAATGAACTTGATTATAGCGGCGGTATTGAAGTAGGTGTGAAGAACAAGGCCCTTTCAGTTGATCACCTGGAGTTTACCGGCGATGACCAGATAAGCGTCCTGAAAGACTCTGGAACCATGCCTACGCTTCTTCCCTCAACGGCATTTTACCTGGGGCTGCACTATGCCCCCGCGCGAAAGATGATTGACGCCGGATTGCCTGTTGCTGTTGCTACAGATTTTAATCCCGGTTCCTCTCCGTCAGGTAACATGCCTTTTATAGTTGCCCTGTCGTGTATCAAAATGAAAATGCTGCCCGAAGAGGCCATTAATGCCGCAACATTAAATGCTGCGTATGCCATGGGTGTCCAGCAACATCTTGGCTCTATCAGTATCGGTAAAAAGGCAAATGTATTTATCACAAAAACCATTTCATCTCTTGCCTTTATGCCTTATTCATTTGGCAGTAACCTTGTTGAGCGGGTGATTATCTGAAACGGTATTGGCATTTTTTCGCCGCGACAATGCTTTATAACATAACCAGTAAAAGTTGTTGCTTTAAAAACAAAAAACCCGCCTTAAAGCGGGTTTTCTGTTTTTAAAAAATTGGGAATGGCAAATATCTAGTATTCGCTTTCTTGTGCTAAGTCTTTTGCAAGCTCAACTATTTCAGATATGCGTTTGCCGTTTACTGAATAGAAGATTTTCTTGCCATCACGTTGTGTGTTAACAACCTGAGCCCTTCTTAAAATTGCAAGATGTTGAGAGGCTACTGATTGCTCGATCTTTAGTTTTGCATAAAGTTCGGTTACAGTAACTTTTCCTTTAGCTTCAATCAACTCAAGCAATTTCTTGCGTAGCGGGTGATGAAGAGCCCTAAGGGTTAAAGCTGCTCTCTTAATAATGCGCAGGTCTGCTTCGATTTTACTCTTGCCGTCGGGTCCTGTTACCACCAACGGGTCTTTGAGTTTTGCTGTTTTGCTTTTCATTTTGCTGACATTTTGTGCGATAAAAATATGAAATAATCTAGCATTATGAAAAAAAACTAAGCAGCAATTAGGATTTTTTTAGATTATTTTAATTTTATCGACAACATTTGTTGTGCCGGAAAGACAGTTTTCAACCTTTGTTTATAAATGACACAATTGAAACAGGCCTGCTTTTCAACTTAAAAAAATTATATCTAATCGTCCTTCTCTTTAAGCTTTTCAATCCCTTCTCCCGTTGGTTTTTTCTTTTTGGCAAAATAACCAAGGTGAAACTTTATACCTGCATTAAACAGGCGGCCTTCCAGCGGTCCGTAAATCTGGGCAAAGGCCGGATGAGCATAGGTAGGATTAGCATAAACGACGGGCCCGTAGGAGGTTTGACGTATATCAGCAATATTTTCAAGGTTGGCAAAAAGGAGCAGGAACTTCCAGGCATACTGGGTACTGATACCCACCTCCCATATGTCCTTACCCGTAGTACCATCTTCCAGTTTTACAGGGCTATAGTAATAACAATCAATTCCTATAAAGAAATTCTTAATCTCATAGCCGGCCATGATCGAAACTATATGTTTCGATGTAAGCGGGTTAACACTCAATACCGGATTTCCCAGCACGTCGGTGTACTTATTATGGCTGTCGGTTAACGTATACGTTAACCCTGTTTCAAGCCCGCGGTATTTCAGGTTAAACCCTGTTTCAACCCCTGCGCTTTGCGTGTAGCCGTTGGTATTGGTATAACTTGTTTCAATACAATCTCCTGTAGGGCAGTTTGATAACGATGCAGTGTCTGCCTGCAAAGGGTGGACAATTTCAGTAAAAAAGTAAAGCTGGTTAATGGTAATATGTACCCCGTTAAAATTGGGTAGCGCAGCTTTCCAGTTAAAGGTACCTCCGAAAGATAGTTCGGGATTTACATTGGCTGCTATAGGCGCCACATTGATAAATCGTGCTTCCTCAGACTCGGCCTGGAAAATAGTGGGTAGTTTATACCCCATTCCAAAATTAAGCCTGGTACTGAATATATCATTCCATTTTCTTAAAAAGGCTACATGCGGTAACGGATAAACTTTGTAAACATTATTGTAATCCAACCTGAAACCGGCTTCCAACGTGGTTTTTGCATCGAAATGGTACATATACTGCCCGAAAATACCTATGGTAATAAAATTGTAGTTTCGTTTAACCACCGATGAATCAGGGCCCTCATTAAACTCGTCAGTCCTGGCATCCACTCCAACTACAATATCATGTTTTTTGACAGCAACATGGTAATTCATTTCTGAAGATGAGGCCAGTTGGTTGCCGCTGAAAACATAATAGGGCAGTTGAAGGTTTCTGTTAAAGTAATTAACAGCATTTTTAATTGTCAATGTTCCTTTGTCGCCAAACTTATACTCAAATTTAAAGTTGGATGAGGCATGATCTGACAGGTTTTTTTCGTAGTAGTTGTTGGTTGAGTCGCTGGTGCCGTTAAACCAGGCATCGCTGCCGCCTGTCCTGTTTTCGTGCGTAAAACTGACGCCAATATTTATACGGGCATGTGTTGAGAGATCAAAGAATAATTGTGGTGATACACTATAGCGGTTTAAGAGCGGGGTTTCGCTGAAACCGTCGCCGCTCCAGTCTTTTTCCTTTTGGTACCGGTAAGTTCCCATCAGCGAAAACGCAAACCATTTTATTTTCTGGCTGGCATAAAATCCCGCGTCATATGCATTTGCGCTTTCCCCGTTAAACATCAGGTCATAAACGGGTGCTACCGTAGGTTGTTTTGAAATAAGGTTTATAACCCCCGCTATTGCATCGCCCCCGTACAATGTTGATTCCGGTCCCTTTAATATTTCTACCTGTTGCAGGTTTAAGGGTGGTATCTGCGTAATACCAATTACATTTGAGAATCCTCCGAAAAGCGGAAATCCATCCTGCAACACCTGCACGTAATCACTGCTTAGTCCCTGCAAACGTATACCCATAGTACCTGCCGTGGCCGAAGTTCTTTGTACCTGCACTCCGGGTTGTTCGCGTAAAATATGCGAAACATCCGAAGGCTTATCGTGCGATTCCTGCTCTACCTCCTCAGCATCCATCACATCTACCTGCACGGGATCATATTCTGCCTTCTGATAGTTACGGGTAGAAGCCACCACCACATCGTCAACTTCCAGCGCCTGTGTCTGAAGCCGCACTTGTGTTACTGCAGCGTTGGCGGGTTGCGGAAAGGTTATTTTAACCTTCTTTTTAAAATAACCTGTATACGAAAACTCAATAACATGCTCGCCATCCGGAATGTTCCTGATTTCCAACATGCCATTTGAATCGGCAATGGCAGAAAGAGCAGTATCTATTACTGCTGCTGCCCCATAAAGTGCATCGCTGTCTTCTCCCATGCTTTTGATTTGCGCCCTGAAAGTATTCTGGGCAGAAACCTTTGAGCAGCAGGTAAAAAGGCCCAATAATAATATGAGGATACTTTTTTTCAATATTCTTCGATACCCGAAGATAAAAATAGCTGGGTGGGAAATAAAACAGATTTGACTCTGTTAAAAAACAATGTCCGTTTCCCTTTGGTAAGGGTAAACGGACATTGTAAGGGGCACTTAAAGACACTGATTTATTGAAGTGAACAGCTTTCGGAAGTTGCCCCGGTGCTCGAATTCATATCCTTGCATTTACTTCTTGCATCAATAAGTGTTTGGTTATTAATTGGAACGCTTACCGTATTGCCATTTTGATCAGTGCAACTGCACGACCAATCTTTTTTGCAAGAACTAAAGCCAGTTGAAATAAAAATCAGCATAACAGATGATAATATTACTTTTCTCATTTTGTGTATTTAAACATGATAGGATTAAAAAATAGAAATTATTGACAATGCAAAGATGGGCCCCATCTGGTTTGATACCGTTACACAATTAAAATTTTGAGTTGCATTATTCACACATCCGGGTATAGCGTAACCCGTTGCATTTGTTTGAAAAGGCACTGGATTAACTCCCTCAACTTTAAAAAACTAAAGCCCGAAAGGATGCAGGCACCCGAAAATGTGTGAATGATGTAAACTATTTACGAAATTATGTAATGCTATAAACGATAGATGCGCTCATCTTTGTTATCACAAACAATAACTATGAAAAAGGCAGCATCAGCATTAGTTTTAGCACTTATCTTTTTATCCTCTTGCGAAGTGGAGGTGAGAGACGGGCACCGGTATCATCATCCCGGTGGTTGGGAGCGCAGCCATTACCCGGATCATCATGAAGTTTATGACCACGGTTACCATCATGATGGCCATGGCAATGAGATTATAATACGTCCATAAACCCCGGTCCCCCATAGGCTATCAAACTAAAGCATATATGAAAACCAAAATTAAATTTATTGTTTCCGGCATTCTCTTAACCGCGCTTTGCGCCTTTATAAGCCAGTGCAAATCTCCCGAGGTAAAGGAAGATGCTGCAGTAGTTTCAAAAGATTCTACTGCTGTTACTGATACACTTAAAACAGAGGTAATACCTGACACTGCGGTTATTTCCAAACCCGCCGGTTTAACCCTGATAGTCACTAACCTGGCATCTGAAACTGGGCCGGTTATTGTAGGGCTTTACAGTAAAAAGAACAAATTTCCAGACCCGAAAGATCAGCTGAAAGAATACAAGTTTACCCCACACAGCAAGCAACTGACGGCACAAATAACCGACATGCCCACCGGAACGTATGCCATGGCTATTTACCAGGATGTTAACAGCAACGGGAAAATTGATAAAAACCTGATCGGTATTCCAACGGAGCCGTACGCCTTTTCAAAAAATTATAAACCGACCTTAAAAGCCCCGGCTTTCAAGGATTGTTCTTTCGATTACCTCGCAAAGAATGATACTGTAACTATGAAAATGATCCGGTAAACTATGGCCTGAAATTTGTATTAATGAAAATGAATACTAAATCCAGCATTTATGAAAACGGCGATTTTATGCCTCTTAGCCAGCCTGGCCTCAGGCTTATTTAATCACAACGTCCAGCAAAATTTTCCAAAAGGGGTTGTTGCTTCTACTACTGATGGGCCAACCCTGGTAGATACCCCCGCAAAAAGAATGAGTGATAACGAGTTTTTGCTTTTTGCCTATAACAATAGCACGTTTGAAATAAAGGCTGCGAAACTTGCGCGAAGAATGACCGGTAACAGTAGAATCAGGAAATTTGCTGTTGCCCGGCTCTTTGACCAGCAAGCAGCGAATAAAGATATTACTGCACTGCTTACTATAAAAGGAATTGCCTTGCCAAAGGAGCTGCCAGCTGATTTGAAGGCCAGGTATGAAGATTTGGATAGCTGGATGGGGAAGGAGTTTAACGATAAATATCTGGGCGGTACCATTGAAAGCGAAAAAGTTACAACCGCTTTATTCCAATACATATCAGCTAATGGTAAGGACGCAGATATCAGGCAGTTTGCTAAAAATACTGTTGGCCAATTTGAGGCCCGTGAAGACAGCGCAATAAATCTATTGAAATTTGTTGACAGGCCAGCTACGTCCACCTGGTAGCAATGGCAACCTGGTGTGTGTGAAATATGTAACTCTTCGCCTTTATTATGTAACGCTTTTAACTGATTATGGAACCATCTTTGTAACGTGAAAGTTCTTTCACACTAAAACAAACCAAATGAACACTACCGAACTAAAAGGAAACTGGCACGAACAAAAAGGCAAATTAAAACAACAATTTGCCACACTTACTGATGATGATTTGGCTTTTGAAGAAGGCAAAAAAGAAGAGATGATGGGCAGGCTTCAGGCTAAATTGGGCAAAACAAAAGAAGAACTTCATACCCTTATTTCAAAACTTTAATCCTTTACTAAAACAAGTGATACCGGTCTCCCCCCAACAGGTATCATTGTTTTAAGTTTTTAAATGTATCACTAAACACAAAACAATGAAAAAACCTATCTTTTATACCTGGCCTTTAACTGTGCTTATGGCCATTACAATATTCACCGGATGTTCCACTTCTGCCGATAAAGACAAAATTGCTGAAACCAATGTAACTACCACAAATGAAGAATTACAGCAGGCAAAGCAACAGGAGTTGAATGCGGAATACCCGGCCTTTAAAAAGGATGCAGAAGTTAAAATAGCGGCCAATGACAAACGAATTGCAGAATTGCGCGGGAACCTTTCGGCTTCCGGAAAATCGCCGCTTGATGATATGCGCAGGCAAAAAATAGATGACCTGCAAAAAAGAAATGCCGATTTAAGGGCCCGGTTATATGGGTACGAAAAAGAACGCTCAGATTGGTTGACATTCAAAACCAAATTTAACCAGGATGCCGATAAACTACGCGATGCGTTCCGTGATTTTGGAAACGATTTAAAGAAGAAAGACTAGAAACATCATTATTTAAACTTAAAACCTTATATCATGCGCTCCATACTTTATATCATTGCCGTTCTGCTTGTTATTGGCTGGTTAATCGGCTTTGTTGGTTACGGTGCCGGTGGCATCATTCACATCCTTCTGGTTATTGCAGTAATAGTAGTATTGCTCAATATCATATCCGGAAGAAGGGCACTGGATTAAGTTAGCTAAGGCCCGCTTTAACTAAACTATATTGGCTCCTGCTCCTTCCCTAACAAGCAAAGGTTCGGGGCCGGTATAGTCTATAATGGTTGATGGTATATTGCCTCCGGGACCGCCATCAATAATTATATCCACCAGGTTTTCGTAGGCCTCGAAAATATCATTGGGGTCGGTAATGTACTCCAGCACCGTATCTTCATTTTTTATTGAGGCCGATAATATAGGCGCTCCGAGGCTTTCAACAATTATCCGGGCTATATTGTTATCAGGCACCCGGATACCGATAGTCTTTTTGTTATACCCGTATATTTTACTAAGCGAGTGATTGCCGTTTAGAATAAAAGTATAAGGCCCGGGTAACGAGCGTTTCATCATTTTGTAAACGGCCGTAGGTACATTAACTGTAAAGTCGGTAATATGGCTAAGGTCATAGCAGACAATCGAGAAATTAGCTTTGTTTGGCTTAACGTTTTTCAGTTTACAAACTTTCTCGTATGCCTGGCGGTTTGTAAGCGAGCAGCCCAAGGTATAAACAGTGTCGGTTGGATATATGATTACTCCACCCTGTTTCAGGCAGTTTACAACCTGCAAAATCAGCCGGGGATCGATATTATAAGGATTAATCTGTATTAACACAGCTATGGTTTTAAAATTTCATAATCCCGCAGGCGCTTTTTCAGGTCGTCGGGCATGGCAACCGATGCATTTGTTTTATAATCAAACATAACCATAGTAGTGTGCCCCGTGGTAGTTAATTCTTCAACACCTTTAACAACGCTGGTTATCATGTATTGAACCTCAAAGCTTTTGGTGCCCAGCCTTGAAGTGCGCACGTAAACATAAGTCGGGTTCGGAAAAACAACAGGCCGCAGGTAATCCACATGGGCATTGGCCAGTATGGCGCCAATGGCATTCCAGTCCCAGCGGCAGCTTTCATGAAAATAATAAACCCGCGCCTGCTCAAAGTAGGTCAGGTAAACAGCATTATTTACATGTCGCATTTCGTCCATATCGCTCCACCGTATATCCAGCTTCATTTTGAACCTGAATTTCAATTTTTCTTCTTCTAAATTCATTTTTTTCGTGTTAAAGTGTTTATGTGTTAACGTGTTAATGTGCTGATGCGGCAGGCTTTATGTGTATTTCAACTTGAACACGTTAAAACCTTCGCAACTTAACGCATTTCAACGCAAATTAACAGAAAATCAATTTGCCAAAAAGCCTTTTATCTTTGCACCGCTAAAAAACTAACCAAAATGATTGCACTACCAATGTCTGTTCTGGCCCTTGCCGCTGGTGTTTACCTACTTATTAAAGTTAACCGCGAATATCTTGGCGGCCTTTTCAAATTTTTCGCGTGGTTGATAATTGTGCTTGCAGTGCTTTCTACCGCTGCGGTAATCCACCACGGTATTCATCACTTCAGGCACCATCACCACCGTTTTGAGCATTGCAGTATGAATGGCGGTTGTATGCATGGCGGAATGAGCGGCGGCTGCAATATGGGTGGTAACCATTGTTCAGGAATGGCAAATGATAGTGTTTGCCCTATGTCAGGATGTAAAATGTCGGGCGATAGTGTAATTCTTGATCGCGCAATGTGCGAAAAAATGATGGGCAAAGAGGAATGTGAAAAACTTTGCAAAGAAAGGGGCCAATGCATTATGACAAAAGACGAATGTGCCAAAATGTGTGGCGGTATGGCTAAATGCGGTGCTGAAACCAAAAGTTGCTGCAAGGATGGGGGAAAAGAAATGCCCGCATGTTGCAAAGCAGAAGGAAAGGAAATAAAAGCCTGCTGCAAAGCAGATGGTAAAGAAATGAAGGCTTGCTGTAAAAAATAATTTAGCGTGCCGATGTGTTAAAGTGTTAACGTGCGAGCGAATGATACTTTAACACGTTCGCACTTTAACACTTTAACACGTTCGAAATTGAATTTTGATATTTATCTGCGCCCCACGCGCTTTATTGACTCAGATAATCCGAAAGTAATTGCATACGCAAACTCCCTTACGGGTGTTGGTAAAAGCGACCGTGAAAAAGCGGTTGACCTTTATTACGGGGTAAGAGACGGCATCCTCTACGACCCTCACAATCTTATTCTTCGGCCCGAAGTCATTTCGGCAAGCCATACACTCGAAAAGGGCAGAGGCTATTGTGTAGAGAAATCTTTGTTATTGGCTGCAGTGGGCAGGGTACATAAAATCCCCTCGCGCCTAGGCTTTTCTATTGTTAAGAACCACCTCTCTACGCAAAAATTTATTGACATGTTGAGGTCTGATAAATTTGTGTTTCATGGGTATAACGAGTTCTGGCTTCAAGGCAAATGGGTAAAATGTACCCCGGCGTTTAACAAGTCGCTCTGCGAAAAATTCAATGTCGCCCCGCTTGAATTTGACGGTGAGCACGACTCCATATTCCATGAATTTGCTGATGGGAAAAAATACATGGAATACCTGCATGAATACGGACAGTTTGACGATTTGCCTTACAACCTCTTTGTGCACGAATTACAAGCACACTACCCGCATTTATTTGAGGGCGAAACCGTAGTTTTACTGCCGTGATAACCCCTGCGTTGAAAAACCTCCCTTTCTTTGTTAATTACTTCCTTAAAATATTTAGGCTCAAATCTCTGCACAACGCTATTTTCGCGTGCGGATTAATGAGCAAACTTTAATTTTTTATCATGTCACAAGCACAAGCCTCCATGAACCAACTTTCAGACCGAATTAACCAGATGCAGGAGTCGGCAACTATCAAGATGTCGAAAATGAGCCGCGAACTTAAAGCTCAGGGCCACGATATTATTGACCTCAGCCTCGGCGAACCTGATTTTGATACCCCCCAGCACATAAAAGATGCAGCTAAGGAGGCTATTGATAAAGGATATACCAAATACACTCCGGTTCCGGGATATGCCGAGTTGCGCAAAGCAATTTCGCAAAAGTTCAAAAGGGACAATAACCTCGATTACTCTCCCGATGAGATAGTGGTTTCAACTGGTGCCAAACAATCTATTGCTAATGTGGTAATGGCTTTAATTAACCCCGGAGATGAGGTGCTTTTGCCCGCACCATATTGGGTTAGCTACGCGGCTATTGCTGAACTGGCCGAAGGTAAGTGCGTTGAAATCCCTTCAACTATTGATACAAATTTTAAGGTCACAGCTGCTCAGCTTGAAGCGCACATTACGCCTAAAACCAAGCTTATAATTTTTTCTTCTCCTTGTAACCCTACAGGTTCTGTTTACAGCCACGAAGAACTGGCAGCCATAGCAGGTGTATTGAAAAGGCACCCGGGTGTTTTTGCCTTATGCGATGAGATTTATGAATACATCAACTTTACCGGTAAAAAGCATACCAGCCTGGCCGAATTTTCTGATATCAAAGGACAGGTTATAACTGTAAACGGTTTCAGTAAAGGTTTTGCTATGACCGGATGGCGTTTAGGTTATATCGGTGCTCCGGCCTGGATTGCCAAAGCCTGCGACAAAATGCAGGGTCAAATTACTTCAGGCACCTGCTCTGTAGCACAAAAAGCCGGCGAAGCTGCGCTTCTTTCTGACCTTGAACCAAGTTATAAAATGGTGGCCGAGTTTAAGAAGAGGAGGGACCTTGTTTACGGGTTGTTGAAAGAAATACCTGGCTTGAAAGTGAATTTGCCTGATGGCGCTTTTTACTTCTTCCCCGACGTCAGTTCATATTTTGGTAAGAGTTATAACGGCGCTACGCTCAATACACCTGAGGATATATCCTTGTATTTACTACGCGAAGCAAACGTTGCAATGGTAAGCGGTGAATCATTCGGCGATAAAAACTGTATCCGCCTCAGTTACGCTACTTCAGAAGAAAAGTTGCGCGAAGCCTGTAAGCGGATGAAGGAAGCTTTTGCAAAACTGGTTTAACTTAAAAGAAATTTTGCCACAAAAACACAAAGGCACAAAGTTCGAATCAAAGGAATTAATGTTTTGTTTTTCTTCGTGTCTTAGTGCCTTTGTGGCTACGTATTATAGTAACAACCTCTTCGGTTAGCGGAGAAAACAACTTAAAATAAGGGATGCATTCAAAACTTGATTTCACCGGCCTCAACATTCTTGTAATAGGCGATGTAATGGTTGATTTTTATCTGTTCGGAGAAGTGAACCGCATCTCGCCCGAGGCGCCGGTGCCGGTGGTTGAAATACTTACCAAGGAATCGCGCCCCGGTGGTGCTGCCAATGTGGCCCTTAATATTTTAGAGTTGGGCGCCAACCCGATTCTGTTAAGCATGATAGGCCGCGATGCCACCGGCAACTCGCTGATGGCCATGCTAAAAGAGGCAGGATTACGCAATAACCGTGTTATACAGCACAAAGGCAGGGTTACTACATTAAAAACGCGCGTGTTTGATGAGGATAAACAGGTAGTCCGTTTTGATGAGGAAGATGTTGAAGATCTGGAAGACAGCCAGGAAAACCTGATGATAAAGGAGTTTAAGCATATCATAGCTAATCAGAAGGTAGATATGATAATTATGCAGGATTACAACAAAGGCGTTCTTACAAAATACTTTATCAAGCAGGTTTTGTTACTGGCAACCAAAAACGGAATTCCTGTATCGGTTGACCCGAAAGAAAGAAACTTTTTCGACTACCAGAATGTGGATTTGTTCAAGCCAAACCTACGCGAATTTTCAGAAGCAATTGGCTACCGCATTAACCCTAAAAGTTACGAGAGCCTGCGCAGCGGAGCCGAAGAATTGCGCCGAAAAAACAGATTTAAAAACCTGATGGTTACCTTAGGTGGTAACGGCATTTTCTGTTTTACCAAAGATGGAAATTCGTTTATAGTACCCGGCAAACAAATTAAAGCGGCTGATGTTTCGGGTGCCGGCGATACTGTAATAAGCATTGCCTCACTGGCCTTTGTGCAAAAATATTCAATGAAGGAAGTAGCTCAGTTTGCCAACCGCGGTGCAGCTGCTGTTTGCAAAAAAGTAGGTGTTACGCCTGTTACTTTAAAGGAATTGAAGTAGGAATTCTAAAGGCAGATAGAACGCTGATTGATTATGATTTTTATGATCATTAGTTATTATAAAGTTGAAGGTCCCGCTCCGCGGTAAAAGCTTCAAACATTGAATTGCTGGTTTTACAATCATGATTTTAAATCATAAAAATCATAATCAATCAGCGTTCCATTGTATTTTCTATCTTAAAATCACCAGCTTGCCAAAGCCCTTCTTGAAGTATTTATCGTAGCTCATACCCATGCCATCCATATTCTTGTTGTCGAGCCTGGTAACTACGCGGTAGAAATAAACGCCGTTGGCAAGCTGGCTGCCATACTGGTCGCGGCCATCCCAGGCGTATTCCGAAATATTTGTGCCTATATGAATAGGGCCTAATTCCTGCTCGGTAATTTCTTTTACCACAATTCCCTTCACCGTCATAATCTGTATTTTCATATACTGTGGTATTTCACTGCCGGTAAGCGTAAATACAAATTTGGTAGAGGTTGAAAACGGGTTCGGGTAATTGAGCACATTCGTTATAGCGGGCTTATTAATTACCTGGAAAGTCATTTTATAATCGTAAAATGTATTGCCTTCATACCGGTTAACATTACTGCTGTGGTTTCCGTTGCGGTCCATATCCTGCACCATTATTTCATAAGTTCCATCCTGCGTATAGTTTGGCGTGTAAATAGCTTCAGCCGCGTTTATCTTGCTTAAAGCGCTTGTGTCAGCCGGAATAAATTTCATGGTTGTGTTGTCGAAATTTACCCGCACCGGTGTTGTTTGCCCCGGGTATAATACATATACGTTCAGTAAAGTGCTGTCATTTAAAGCCAGGAATTTATTCAGGCTTCTCAGATTGATAACTATGTTGGGTTTTGCCGAAATGATATCTCCGTTAAAAATGTGGTTGCCATCGAAAGTCACATCCAGCAAAGGATTGGTGCTGTTGCCCTTGCCATAGAAATTAATTTGAGCGTAATTGTTGAAGTGATATTGTTCAGGTTGTTTGTTGTGCGGGTTGGCCTCAATAGTCAGATGATCTAATCCAATGGTGCTGCTGGAGGTAACAGGCTTATTGTATTTCAAATTAAGTACCGATAATCCGGGCAGCGGGGCGAACGTAATTGAATCAAGCGAGGTGTGCGACTGTGCGTCGGTAATGGTGTAGTAGGTAAGCATACTATCCATTTTTATGTTTGTCACATTTTCCAAGCCAACCTCCACATTCAGGTTACCGCCCTGATTGACCGTGTCGCTGGTTATAACAAAGTGTGCAGCCGGGTTCATCGCAGCTTCAGGCACCTCCTGGAAAAGCACCCGCCAGTAATTCATTTGAGTTGGCGTGTGGTTAACGTTATCCATGGTCCTTAATCTCAATTGCAAATAAGGGTATTGCGTAGCATTGATATTCGTAATCGGATTGTCGTTGGCCGCTGTGCTTCTTAGCAAGGTGGGCATGCCATTATTATTCACTCCAAAAATATCTACCGAGTCTACATCAGATGTCGGGTTCTCCATCGCATGCCTTCTCCACTGCATATCGTTCCAATTCTTTGCCGGACCGATAAGCGGTGATAACATCTGACCCTGATACCAGCTGCCATTGAAGTTAAAGGTGGTGTCAACCGGGGTATAAAAACTGTTGCTGGTAGCAAAAATGGAGGGATAGCTGTTGTTTGCTGTTCTTTTGGTAAAAAATACAAACGGTCCAGGAGTGGGTGAGGTTTTTAATGCCTGCGCATTAAATCCTAACTGGCTGAAGGCACTTATAAGCGCCGGGCTCCATTGGCTGTAGGGTACAATGTTATCAGAATATATCAAAACATAATCACCCACAGGTATGGAATCAATAAAATTTTGGATGATGGTAGACCACTGTTGTCCTCCAAAAATGCCACCCGGTGCTGTACCTGTGGTACTGAAATCGAAACCATATTGCGGAATTGCATTACTGTAACAATGCCAGTTACCATAAACCGAACCGAAGTTGCCGCCAGTGTTATAGCTTGCCCATGGTAAGCCGGTATTGCCATCAATAACCGCAAAAGTTACGCCGCCGTTAAAACCGCAGCTACCCATTCTGAAACGGTACTCGTTACTGTTATTGTAATTCCATCCCATGGTTTCAAAATCGAGGTTGCCGCCTTCTGCATTGGCATAACCGGTAAGTACATTAATGCTATTTACAGTTGAATCAAACCTGAATATCCTGCTCGGGCTATCCAGTTTAAGGGTCTGAAAATTATCTTGCCTGAACTGGAAAAAATGCGATTGGTTCCATCCGTACTGTCCCTTAATATGTTCAAAGGAAGTGTAGTGCCAGTTGTTGGCGCTGGTGTCCATTTTTACCCTCCAGTAATAAACCATACTGTCTTTATAAACTTCACCCGGCGGTGCCCAATGCAAAACGCCGCCGGTTTGTGTAACGGTACCTTTTTGATGGTAACCAACCCCCAGCGGGCTGTTAAACAACTGGGTAGTATCAATTTCAAAATCGTAAGTCCGCAAAGGCGCAAAAGGGTTGGTTGTAGATGCCTTTAGAATAACTGCAGCGCTTGAATCAATGGCATATTCATATGGATAAATAGGCAACACATCATCCTGTTGTATAAAAATTGATTTGGGCGTAAGGTTTAACCCGTTGTTATTCTCAGCCATTTCGGCTATTTCAAAATTGGCATCTACATAAGGGTAAAACAGGTTTTGACCGGTACCAACATTGGACACCAGCGTGGGCACTGTAAATGTAATGGTGTTTCTGTAATAAGGAGCAGCTATGCGCTTTACGTAGTTAAAAATTACCTGGTTATTATTTGCATCGTACACCACTCGTTTAAGACTTACGTTCATGGAGTCTTTAATGGCCTTACCAAGGTTGGTGCAAACAACACTTACCTGGAAGGTATTGTTACTCTGTGTAACGGTTGATGGGGTGAAATATACCGATGAGTTATCAATGGCATAATCGGGTCTTTGGTATTGGTTCAGCCTTAAAGCCGGGTCGCCGTGCAGTGTAAATTCGTAACAAGCCATCAGGCTGAACGGATCGGTTGAAAAATTGGTGTAAATATATTTCAGCGTTTGCCTTACACAATTTCCATAGGTATTCATGTAATAAGGCCTCGAAAAATTCTGATACAATTCGTAACTGAAATTGCTTAGGCTGTTAGATACCGAAAGGCTTGATGTAGCCATAAAGGAAATGGCCCCCTTGTTAGCCTCCAGTACAAACCTTTCGCTGTATCCCGGGGTAGCTTCATGAATATCACCTGCAAAACATCCGTTCGAAAGGATTACGGGGTACTTATTGAGGTTCGTATAATTTTCTGGTTCATCAATACTGAAATCAAAAGCACCGGTGGCAGAGTGGCCAAAAAAAGTAAGCAGCGAAACTCCGGTGTCAATCAGGTTACGGATAACGTTTGCCTCTGAAGTGGCAATAGGAGCGCTGCTGGTTTTTTGAAACGACGTAATGTTGGCACCCCAGGAGGTATCAGAAGCAATTTGACCGTAAGATTGAAGATAATACTGGAAAAGGTTTTGCTCTGCTGCGCCGGTTCCCCCGCTAAAATGGAGAATCTGCTTTTGCCAGATTTTAGGGGCAATGGCCTCATCAGCCGGGTAACCGCTGCTTGAGCCGCTACCGGTTGAAGTGGTGTCCTGGAAAGATTCATAAGCCTGCATTTTTGCCAGATAATCATGCACCTGCTGGTCGGTTTGTGCTGCAAGGCGCCCTATACTAACTGTTGCAGTATCACTGAAGCGTGTGGCTGCCATCAGGTTATCTGAACCCGGCTGGCCAAAGGTTGGTACCAGGCACTGCGTATAGGCTGCTCCTCCATATCGGGTATCAGGATATTCACGGGCCTTACCTACCAGGAAAACATATTGCGGCCTTTGAGTCCAGGCGCCTGTATTGTAACGGTTTATTCCGTATTGAATAAAGTTGCGTATTGCTAATGGCGATTTTCTGATTCCGTAAGCAAACTGGTCGTATAACTGGTCTATATCAACCAATGCAGTAAAAAATTTGCCTATGTAAGGTGTTCCGTTATTGTCGCGGTAATTTTTATAATTGGTTACGTCTCCGGCGCTATCCAGCTGGGTATTGTATATAAGCAGGTAATTGGCGTTCAGGTTTGTATAGTTTTTGAAAACTATGGGCGTCATCTGAGTAATGGTGGTATAACTGCTCGGGTCATTGCTTATTACGCACAGGTTGCGGGTGGGTAATGACGAAGCAGGCAAAACAAACTGAAGGGGTGTTGCTCCGGGGGCCTGGTTGTTCTGAATAAAGAGATTGTTCGTCAAGTCAAACAAAACCGGTTGCGAACTATTACTGCTGAAGTTGGTTATTTCAAGAAACTGCCGGGAGCCGTTGCTGTTTATGGTGAATGAGAAAGTGTTGGCACCTCCAAAATCAAAATTGCGCGGGTAGTCAATTTCGTTCATGTAAACAATGTTTTGCTGCGAACTCGTTGCCTGGTCCTGTGCAGTATAGGTAACAGTAGAACTGCCCGTGGGTAATTGCCCGATGGATAGCGATTGGTTAATCCGAACCAGTTGAAATCCGTAAGAGCTTTGCGTAATGGGAGATAATGCGTTTAGCTGCACATTTACAAAGTGAGGTTCGGGTGAGTAGGTTGCATATACACTTTTAAATGTTGCCGATGGCCCGGTGGTATTTATTGCAGGGGTAGGGATGCTGAATGTCTGGTTGGTGACCTGCCCGCTGGTGCTGAAATTTCCAAAGAAATTGCTGTTGGCGTAGCCTTCACCGTAATCAAAACTTGATTTGAAGGCCTGGTCGGTACCGGCATAATATTGTATACCTTGAATATTTTGCCCGGTATAAATCTGCCTGCTGGCGTACATGAAATATTGTTCGGGCGAAGGAGGGTTGGTTAAATCATTCGTAGTTGCGCTAAAGAAAATATGGCTGCCGTTATTAATGGATGTCAGGTAATAAATGGAGGTATCAGTAAATAGGCTGTAATAAATGTGTGGCTGAAGTGAATCGTTTGCATATAGCACCGAATCAACATCGCCTATGTTTTTCTTGCCGTAAAATTCAATATAATCATTAGCCCCCAAGGTAGAATTTGATGTTGAAATATAAATGGGCACCTGTTTTCCGTTATGAAACAATACCAGGTTAGCAGGATTTACTGAACCAAAGTTTGGGATGTTGGCATTAAGCGTAGCATAAGGAACCCTGTATATACCATCGGCAGCCACACTTATTTTGTAATACTGCTGGCCATAAGTCAACCACTCATTGCCGTAAAGTTGTGCCGTCAGCCGCGATATTGTAGTGAGAAGAATAAAACTGATGAGTAGATTTCTTTTCATCCGCTACTCCTTTTGTTTTTTATTGATATCGACCCTTACTGAAATTACATTCGAATACAAACCTGCCCCGCCGCTGGCTGTGCTGATGGTGGTAAGGTTAGTAAGCGCATAATCGATAGAAACGATTTTTATATGGATTCCTGCGCCTATGCTGGGGGATACAATAAAGTTCTGTTTACCTAATTCGTTGGTTGCCCGCTGAAGGTTTCCAACCCCTGCACGTAACAACAGGTCAATATCTTTGGCCGGGCTATACTTTAATTCAAGTCCCGCACGCAGGTCCATACTGATTGGCTTTGCAGATATCAATACATTTCGTTGCCCGTCGGTGGTAAATGCCAGGTTTATTTCCGGCAGAACAGAAAAAGTTTGTTTCGGTTTTTTGATAATAAAAGCTTCATAAGCGCCACCCAGTATTATCATAGGTGTTGTTACTTCAAGACTGTTGCCCGGTAAAGCATTATTTGTTTGAAGCAGGATTTGCTTTTCGGCATCGGTAAAACTCATGTGCCATGCATCAAATGTGCTTGATACATCTTGAGCCATTAAACCAACATGCCAGTTTTTAATCTGGTATTGCAAGCCGGCGTCGATACCAAAACCGTACGCCTTGGCAAAACTGCCTATCTGGCGGTAAATTACCTTCACTGTGCCACCAATACTTAAACCGGGGATGGGTAAAGCCTCGGCATAGTGAAACATAAAAGCATAATCGGCCGAAGAAAATGAAGTGATGTTATTGTAGTTAATACTTCCATCGGGCTGAATCAGGAACAGGGTATTAGGTATATCATCAATGCCAAATCTGTAAAACGAAAATCCAATCACCCGCTTTTTAGGCGTTACCGGAATGGCTACCGTAAGAAAATCGTATTTGGCAATGCCGGCAAAGTACTCATTATGCATAAACCCGATTTGAAAGGTATTGGGTATATTAACCAAACCGGCGGGGTTATAGTAGGTGGAGTAAACATCGTTGGTCGATGCCACCTGTGCATTGCTCATACCAAGCCCTCTTGCACCGACTCCAATTTCTAAAAAGTCGTTGCTGTATTTACGGACTACCTGCGAATATGCTGAGCTGCTTAAAACCAAAAAAAGAAAAACGAGTCGGGTTGTTCTGTTCATAAACTTTTTACATTCAAAATTTCCTTCCAGCTATAACGGATTGCAGAATCTATATTGTTTAATGCCATTATAAAATTTCTCTTCTCGCCGGCCGTAAATTCTACTTTGGTAACATTCTGATAAATCCGGCACAATCCTTCTACAATATTTTCTATTTCACCGAATAAAAATAAAAACCTGCGCTGTTTGAAAAACTGAAATTTAATCAAAAATCTCCTCTTTAAGTCGTCCAGTGAAAAAGCATCAAAATAATCCGAAATCCCGGTTTCACTGGCCATATCAAGGCAATTATAATAATCAAAACACAATTGTTCGTTTTCAAGCAAAATCTGCCGGTCAATCATCAGTTCAACCGCTACATGGGCTATAACTGATAATCTTAATCTTTCGCGGCTTAATCCTGCATTTAAGAACGATTGAGTGGTCAACGTCATCATATCGGCAAACACCGGGGAGTTATGAAAAATTCTATCTGCCGCATAATGACTAAAAATCCCTTTTTGAACCTCCTGCACATCGTACCCTTTGTTTAATACGGAATTCCTTATGACAGAGTTATAGGCAAATGAAAAATTGGGGGCGAGGTCGGGGATGCTGAGCCCTGCTACAAAAAGCGGGCTGTTAGCTGGTAATTCGCAGTAATAATGAGACAAAAAGTGCATAATAAACTGGTCGGAAATTTAACAAATTGGCTGTTATAAAATATGAATTAACAAGCCACACATTGTTAGAGTTAACAATTTGCCGGAATCAAAGTTGTGTCATACAAAGCGGGTTTTTAATAATGAACTCATCAAAGTCAGCATGCCAAACTGTATTTTCTCCCAAACTATTTCAGACCCCTGATAACGCGCAAGGCCGCAAACAAGTATATTTGCCCGAAATAAAAACGTTAAGAAGAATGGGTTTTGTAGACGAATTGAAGTGGCGGAATATGTTGCATGATATTATGCCTGAGACGGAAGAACTGTTAAATAAGGAGATGGTTACCGGCTATATTGGGTTTGACCCAACGGCTGATTCGCTGGGAGTGGGTAATATGGTTCAGATAATGACTTTGCTGCATTTCCAGAAAGCAGGGCATAAACCAATTGCCTTAATTGGCGGTGCAACCGGCATGGTGGGCGACCCCTCCGGCAAATCGGAAGAAAGGAACCTTTTAACGCCTGAAATATTGCAGTTTAACCTGCAGGCCCAAAAGAAACAACTCGAAAAGTTCCTGGATTTTAATTCAGGCGCAAACTCTGCTGAAATTGTCAATAACTATGATTGGTTTAAAGACTTCTCTTTTCTCGACTTTATCCGCGATGTAGGTAAACACATATCCATCAACTACATGTTGGCTAAGGATTCTGTAAAAAACCGCCTTGAAAACGGGATGAGTTTTACGGAATTCAGCTACCAACTGGTGCAGGGTTATGATTTCTACTGGCTTTGGAAAAACAGAGGCGTTAAACTGCAAATGGGCGGCAGCGACCAATGGGGAAACATTGTTACCGGCACTGAACTGATTAGAAGAAAAGGGGAAGGTAGTGCATTTGCGTTAACTACCCCGCTGATTAAAAAGGCTGACGGAACCAAGTTCGGCAAAAGCGAAAGCGGTAACGTATGGCTTGACCCCAAAAAAACATCGCCGTATAAGTTTTACCAGTTTTGGGTAAATGCAAGCGATGCCGATGCCTCCACTTACATCCGCATATTTTCCCTGAAAAACCAGCGGGAGATTGAAGCTATTGAAAAGGAACATCTTGAAGCACCACATTTGCGCAAACTGCAAAAAGCACTTGCTGAGGAGGTAACTGAACGTGTTCATTCCGCAGGGGCTTTGAAGCGCGCACTGGAAACTACCGAAATACTTTTCGGTTCATCGTTTGAAGAATTCAAAAAACTGGATGGTGAAGAAATAGAAGGCGCTTTTGATAATGATGTTACCTACCGCGTTAGTAAAGAAATATTTTTAAACGGAACAGAACCGGTTACATTACTTGGGGCCGATACCCAGATATTTCCATCAAAAGGCGAAGCACGGAAAACGATACAGGGCAATGGTGTAAGCCTCAATAAAGAAAAACTGAACCTCGAAAGAAAAATCTCAGCCGACGATCTTCTTTACGGTAAATATCTTTTGGTTCAAAAAGGGAAGAATAAGCATTTTCTTATCATAGCTAATTAAAATGCCAGGTAGCAGAATGCTTATTGGTGGATTTTTTGCTGCAATCGGATTGCTTATTATACAATCATGCAGTAAGACGCCAATAGCATGTTTTACCACCACGCCGGGCATGGATAGTATTCATGTAAATACACCGGTAATTTTTGACGCCCGTTGCAGCGTTTATGCGGGCAGCTATAACTGGCAGTTCTATAATAACGTTGATTCGATTGCATTTACCCCCACTGTTACTAAAACTTTTAAAGACACCGGAACTGTGGACGTTTATTTGTTGGTTACATGGGGTAATCAGTACGCCGGTGAAACGCAGAACATTGTGGTGCAGCCCTAAGATTAGTCCAATTCTGCATTAAGCGTTTCCATCATCCCTTTTGCTTTCAGCAGTACCTCTTCATATTCTTTTTCAGGAACAGAATCATATGTTATGGCTCCGCCAGCCTGTATAGAAAGATATTGATTTAAAGTGTTGTAGAAAATGCTTCTTATTACCACGTTAAAATCAAAATCTCCGTTAGCGGTTATGTAACCAACAGAACCTGAATAGAGCCCCCGCTTTGCATCTTCATAACGCTCAATATTTTTCATTACCTCTATTTTGGGTGCACCGGTCATACTACCCATCGGAAACGCGTTTTTGATAGCATCAATAAAATGGTTCCCCGACGCCAAAGTTGAAGTAACGGTTGATATCATTTGATTGACGTTATTGAAACCGTGTATGCCAAATAACTCCTCCACCTTTACACTTCCTGCAACTGAACTTTTGGCAAGATCATTCCGAACCAGGTCAACTATCATTACGTTTTCGGCCCGCTCTTTAGTATCATTATGCAATTGTGCCTTTAACCAATCGTCTTCATCTTTTGTAACTCCTTTTCTTATAGTGCCTTTAATAGGTTGAGAAATAAGTTTGTCGCCATCCTTCCGCAAAAACCTTTCCGGGCTTGCACAGCTTAAATATTTATCACTTTGTTTAAAAAAAGCGCTGAAGGGGGCTTTTGCTTTTGCATTTAGCTGGTTAAAAATATTGACCGGGTTAATGCTTGTATTTTCAGCGTAAAACTCGGTGCAATAATTCAACTCATAATAATCGCCACCTTCAATTTGCTGTTTTATAAGAGCAACATTTTGAAGATATTTTTCTTTGGACGTTCGTGCCTTTATTTTTAGCTTTCCGTTAACGGCTGGTTCATTATTAATAACTATTTTCTCTATAAGTTCTATCAGTTCAAACGTTTCGGGATAGTTTCGGTTGATGGTCATTTTGTTGCCCGAAATCTCAAATACGTATCGCGGTTTGAAAAAATAAAGCTCGGGAAACTTCAGCCCATCAGTGTGGTGGCTTTCTAATTTTTCTATTTGGTTTTTAAGGTCGTATGTAAGGAATCCGAAAATAGTTGCTCCAGCTTTTGCCTGAAATTCCTTCAGATTTTCGAAGGCATTTTCTCCGCAGATAAGTTCATCAATAGCATCAACAGCTAATATCCAGTCTTTGCTCAGGTAATTTTCGTGCGGATAACTGTTACTATCAAGCAGGCAAACCGTTTTAAAATAATCCGCCCACCGGAAGGCCTTTTTTTTAAAGGAGTCTATATCAGAAAGGGTAACAGTAGTTGTTTCGGCCATATATAAAACCACGCGTCATTGCGAGGAGGCTTTGCGACGAAGCAATCCCAAAACTACTTGCGACAAATGAAACCTGACAAATAACCCGTTGTTGTTACGGGATTCCTTTGCAGAGGCTCGCAATGACGCGTTATTGTTTAGGTTATAAGGACTGAACTTCCAGCGCCTTCTTAAAAAGAAGCTTCTCCCGTTCAGGCCCTGTAGATATCATGGTAATATCCGTTTTCAGATACTCCTCTAAAAAATTCAGGTATCCCAAAAAGGTTTCAGGTAAATCTTCGTATGATGAGAAAGCACGCAGGTCTGTTTTCCAACCACACAATTTATGATATACCGGGGTTATTTCAGTATTGCATAAATCATATGGAATTTCCTGGGTGCGTTTGCCACCAATTTCATAATCAGTGCAGGCTTCTATTACTTCAAAGTCGTTTAATATGTCGGCTTTGGTTAATGCAATTTGAGTTACGCCATTAATCATAATGGCATATTTCAGTGCAGGCAGGTCAATCCATCCTGTTCTGCGCGGTCGTCCTGTGGTAGCGCCAAACTCGCTGCCTACTTTTCTTATAAGTTCGCCCGTTTCATTATCCAGTTCAGTAGGGAAGGGGCCGGTTCCAACTCGTGTGCAATAAGCTTTGGATATACCTATTACCTCTTTTATTTTGGTAGGTGCTATTCCTAAGCCATTGCAAGCTCCCGAAGTAATAGTATTGGAAGAAGTTACATAAGGATAGGTGCCAAAATCAATATCCAGCATGGTTCCTTGTGCGCCTTCAGCCAGTATTTTTTTGCCTTTGCTTAAAGCGTTGTTCAGGTAATATTCCGAGTCAATCAGGTTGAGGCCTCTTAAAAACCCAATGGCTTCAAACCAGGTTTTTTCAATTTCCGGCAATTCAAAATCCTGGTAATCGTAAATGGTAACAAGCTTTAAATGCTTCTCTTTTATTTTTTCATAAATCCCTTTAAAATTAGGATCCAGAATATCTCCAACCCTGAAGCCATTCCTGCCTGTTTTATCCATGTAGGTAGGAGAGATGCCGCGCAAAGTTGAACCAATTTTATTTACACCTTTCGATGCTTCTGAAGCTGCGTCCAATATCTTGTGCGTCGGTAAAATCAGGTGGGCCTTTTTAGAAATAAAGAGGCGCTTATTTACTTCAATCCCCTTGCTTAAAAGGTTTTCAATTTCCTTACGCAGCGTTACCGGGTCAATTACAACACCGTTACCGATTACGTTAATCATGCCATCGTGCATGATGCCGCTGGGCACCGTATGCAAAACAGTTTTTACTCCATCTATTACCAGGGTATGCCCGGCATTTGGCCCCCCCTGAAACCTGGCTATAATATCGTAGTTGTTGGCCAGGTAATCAACAATCTTTCCTTTTCCTTCATCTCCCCATTGGAGACCGAGCAATATATCAACGCTCATTTCATTTTATTTTGAAGTTCTTAGTCAATCTGAAATTCTCACTCAAACCCTTACATGCGGGGGTTCCAATATTACGGCACTCTAAATCCGCTGAAATTAAGCTACGGTCTTTAAAAAGCTGATGGCACTTGCTTCATCAGGACGAATATTGAAAATGCTTTCCAGTTTGGTTATCTGTAACAGCTTTCTCATTTGCTCCGGCAAACTGCACAGGGCTAATTCTCCACCTGCATTCCTTGTTTTAGAAACTGCAGTTAACAGCATACCCAAGCCGGTGCTGTTAATAAATTTCATCTCGCCAAGGTTAAAAAGTACCTTTTTGTGACCAGCCTCAATGCTTTGTTTAATAAGCTCCATAACAGGGGCATTCGTATGCTCACCTAAAAGGTTCCCCTCCAGGGAAATAACCAGTACGCCGTCTTTAATTTCGTGTTTCATTGTTGTTTTTTATTTTGTGTTAACGTGTTAAAGTATTAAAGTGTTAAAGTAATTTCAATGTATTGACGTTAACACGTTAACACATTAGCACATTAACACCTGCTCAATTTACTTCCACTTCCTTTTTATTCGCTGCTTCCAGCTCTCTCTTCTTTTGACAACTACCACAAACGCCATACATATTAAGCGAATGATGCGTTATTTTAAAATTCAACAACTCGCCCATCATACTTTTAATTTGCTGAATGCGAGGATCGCAAAATTCCACTACTTTTTTACAATCCACGCAAATAATATGATCATGTTGTTTATAACCATAGCTTTTTTCGTATTGGGCCAGGTTTTTGCCAAATTGATGTTTTTTTATCAAATCACACGAAATCAACAGTTCCAAGGTGTTATAAACGGTTGCGCGGCTGATATTGAAGTTCTTTTTACGGATATCGGTGTAAAGTGATTCAGCTTCAAAATGGTCGTGGCGGCTATATATCTCTTCCAGGATGTGGAAGCGTTCGTTGGTTTTGCGAAGGTCTTTCTTCTCCAGGTAAGCCGAGAAGATGTTCTTCACTTCTTCAATCTGATCAGGTCTGTTATTTGAAGTCACATGCGAAAATACAAAGTTTTGGGGGAAAACAGGAATAGCTTGTCACCTATTAGCCTTTGCTTGCTCTATTTTGCTCTAAATCAGCATTACGCGTTAAAAAAAGGTCAATTAAGTCAGCTTAATTCTGATCCTCCGAATCAAACCTGCCCACCTCTAAAATACCGTCCAGGGCAGTCAAACGGGCGCTGAGATCTTCCAGTTCAGCGGTATCGTGCACGTAAACCATAATCTTGCCTTCAAACACACCGTCAGCGCTATCAAAGGATATCGAGCGCATGTTCAGGTTCATTTGGCCGGTTATAATGTTGGTTATTTTGTTTACCAGGCCAACGTCATCTATACCTGTAAGCTTAATGCCCGTAAGGAAAGCAATTTCGTGCTGCTTGGTCCATCGGGTTTTTATAACTCGGTAGGCGTATTTGCTCATTAGCTGCACGGCGTTGGGGCAGTTGGTACGGTGAATCTTGATTCCGTCGTTAATAGTTAAAAAACCAAACACGTCATCTCCTGGTATCGGGTTGCAGCAGGGGGCAAACTTGTAATCAATTTTATCAGCGCTTTCGCCCATTATCAGCAACTCAGCATTTTTTTGCAGGGTTTGCTTAATGGCCTCGTCCATGCTGTTTTTGCTGTTGATTGGCTCAACCTGAAGATTAGCAGGTTTAGGCAATTTAATTTTGCCACCCACCACATCAAATTTATTTAAATCGGAGAGGTCTATTTTTTTGTTGATAATGGCAAAATAGAGGTCGAGTGGCGAGACCATCTTAAAGAAGTTGCATAGCAATAGCATGTTAGCCTCAGTGTCATCAATCCTGAGCGCTTTCATTTTACGCTCCAGCGATTCCTTGCCATCCATGGCAATCCGCTTCTTTTCTTCTTTTAAAGATTGCTTAATTACCGAGCGGGCCTTAGCCGTAACTACGTAGGTTAACCAATCTTCATTCGGTTGTTGTTTATTACTGGTCAGAATTTCAACCTGGTCGCCGTTGCGCAACACATGGCTCAGGGGCACCAGTTTGTTATTCACTTTAGCGCCTATACATTTTTTGCCCACCCCGCTGTGTATGTCGAATGCAAAATCGAGTGCAGTAGCACCTTTGCGTAAACGCTTTAAATCCCCCTTGGGCGTAAAGACAAAAATTTCCTCGCTGAAAAGCTCATATTTAAAGTCGTTCACTACTTCCAGCGCTGTGGTGTCGGTATTACTTAATACGTTACGTATTTTGTTTAACCAGTCGTCCAGCACGCCATCGGCGCTGCCTTCTTTATATTTCCAATGGGCGGCAAAACCTTTCTCTGCAATTTCGTGCATCCGCTCGGTACGTATCTGTATCTCAACCCATTTTCCCTGGTTACTCATAACCGTGGTATGCAGGGCTTCGTAGCCATTGGCCTTGGGGTTGCTTAACCAATCGCGCAAACGGTCGGGGTTAGGATGATAAATGTCGGTTATGGCCGAATAAACTCCCCAGCAATCGCTCTTTTCCTTATCGGGCGGCGATCTGAGTATGATACGAATGGCAAAAAGGTCGTATATCTCTTCAAACGGAACGCCTTTGTTTTTTACTTTATTATAAATAGAGAAGATAGACTTCGGTCTGCCGTATATTTCAAAATCAAAGCCACGTTTTTCAAGCTGCTCTTTCAGTGGTTTAATGAAATCGAATATAAATTTAGTGCGCTCGCGCTTGGTTTCGTTCAGTTTGCGGGCTATGTCTTTATAAAGATCAGGCTCTGTAAATTTGAGCGACAAATCTTCCATTTCTGTTTTGATGGCATACAAACCCATGCGATGAGCCAGCGGGGCATATAGATACAACGTTTCGCTGGCTATTTTTAATTGCTTCTCGCGCTTCAGCGAATCCAGCGTACGCATGTTATGAAGACGGTCTGCCAGTTTAATAAGTATAACCCTGATATCGTCATTCAGGGTTAAAAGCAGCTTTCTGAAATTCTCGGCCTGTATCGATGAGTTAAGGTCGAATATGCCGGCTATTTTGGTCAGGCCGTCAACAATTTTAGCAACCTCTTTATTAAAGGTACGTTCAATTTCTTCGAGGGTAACTTCGGTATCTTCAACAACGTCATGCAACAAAGCGCATGCTACCGAAGTAGCATCGAGCCCGATCTCCTCACTAACAATTTTGGCTACCGCAATAGGATGTAAAACATAAGGCTCGCCCGATTTGCGCCGCATATCCTTATGGCTTTCCATAGCAAGCTCAAACGCCTTGCGCACCATCTTCTTCTCCTGCGGCGAAACATTCTTTTTAAGCGACCGCAATAATCCGCGGTATTCCTTTAAAATAAGTTTTTTTTCTACATCAACATCAATAGCCTGAGTTCCTTCCATGCTTCTAATCTACGTTAAAATCGGCTCAATTTAAACTTGAAGCCCGTAATCACTAACATTTCTACGAAGTTTTTGTTTGTAAGGTTGTGTTAACTGACCTGTTTAATTATCAAACTTTCACATTGCCGAATTATAACATTTATTTACGCTTCCAGAACTTCCCCGGCTACGCGCTCCCCGCTCCGTATAGCCCCATCAATATATCCATTCCATATATCCGATGTTTCTGTGCCTGCCCAGTGTATTCTTCCCACCGGCTCGCGTAAAGCTTTACCTAACGAGGTCCACGCCCCTGTGGGCATAATGCCGGCATAGCAGCCCCGGGTAAACTCCTCATCTGCCCAGCTATGGTCAAGATACTGTACGGGATGCAGGGCCTTCTCGCCATAAAACGTGGCAAAGGTTTTAAGAATGCTTTCCCTTCGGGCTTCCGGAGAAAGCAGCGAGAAATCTTTAGCCTGGTTGGCAAGCACAAACCCCATCATAATTCCCTTGCTGCCATCTTTAGGCGAGTTGTCGAATGTAACGGTAGTATGCCCTGAATCTGTAGCCGAAAGGCCGTTTAAACCTGCATCGCGCCAAAATGGTTTGTTGTAAATGGCAAAGGCTTTGGTTACTGTGCCCATGGGTATGCGCTGTGTCAATTGTTCGCGATTGGCGGGCATTAGCGGATGATAATCAATGCGACCTGCCAGGGTAGGAGGTAAGGCTACAATTATGCGGTTAGTCGAAAATTCAAAATTGACGCCGCGCGCAATCACCTTATCAGAATCCTGAGAAATGGATTTAACCACCGAATTAAGCCGGATATTATCTTTAAACGTGGCCGCCAGCCTGAGTGCGGGTTGTTGCGCTCCCCCCATTATGCGTTCCTCCTGCGCCCCGTCTTTCACATTCATCAGCACATCTACATTCTGACCTGATTTGGTATAAAACATGGCATGCAGCATCGAAACTTCGTTGGGGTGGCATGCCCATATCGCTTCAGCGGCAATTTTGAACATGGTACGCGCCGTTGAGAAACTCATTTGTTTCCGCATCCAGGTATCCAGTGTCATCGAGTCGTAATATTGGGCATCCGGCGTTAGCCACGGCTTTTCAAGGTTTACCGTACGCGATAAGTTATTCAGTTTCTTAATGGCAAAATCAAGGCTCAGCAAGGCTCCCACAGGCAACGGAGGTATAATGCCTTTATATCTTTTAACCTTGCCCTTGTAGCAAATGGTACTTTTGCCAATATCATATGTTTTGAAAGTCTCAACATTAAACTCCCGCGCCAGCTCGTAAATTTTATCCTGGGTAGGGCCAACCCATGCGCCACCTAAATCAACATAACTTCCGTCTTCTAAAGTTTTGGTGTAAACACGGCCGCCAACCCTGTCGCGGGCTTCAAGCAGCAGCACGTGTTTATTGGCTTGCAATAATTTACGTGTAGCGGTTAAGCCTGCATAACCTGCCCCGATAATAATATAATCGTAATGTTGCATGTAAATTGAAATGTTACATTGCTAAAGTGGGCAATTATTTCGGCATCCGGAAGCAACGCTTATATTGCCGTAGCTATAAAGCCATAAATGCATCAACCTCGGCTTTCATTCCTTTGGTATGCTCGTACGCATAGTTGTAAATGTCCTGTGCATGGTTGGTGTCAAACATGCCAAAGCGGCCCATGTCGGGTGGCTCAATAAATAGCTGGCATAAGTCTTTTTTGGCCAGTTCGCGTTCCTGGATGGCTAAATGAAAAGTGCGGTCCGGCAAATTTTTAATGGACAGACTCTCGGGCTCTTTGCTCATGTTATTTACGTAAACGCCAATCAGTTTATCACACTTGCCAGCCAGGGGTTCAACGGGCAGATTGTTTAAAATACCCCCGTCGAGCAACATTTTGCCCTCATGCTCTACGGGTTCAAATACAGTGGGCACACAAGATGAAGCCATAATGGCCTTTGCCAGGTTGCCGGTTGAAAAATATTGGCTTTCACCGCGCACTATATCTGTGGCCGCTATATGAATTGGAATTGATAAGGATTCAAAAGTGTTTTCAGGAAAGTGTTCAAGGTAAATGCTTTCAAATACGCCCATATCAAACAACCCTGATTTGCCGATATGCAGATGAAATATGCTGAAGAAACGGCTTTGCGTGGTAATTTCAATTATTTTTTCATCAGCATGACCGGCGGCATAAAACGCAGCAACCATGGCTCCGGCGCTGCTTCCCGATAACATATTGGGGGTTATCCCGAATTCTTTTAAGGCTTTTAATACTCCCAAATGTGCCACGCCCCTTGCGCCTCCTCCTGATAATGCTATACCAATTGTTTTCAAAATAATATGCTGTTTTAGGGTGAGCTTAAAATCACCTGAATTTTAATGAATGAAATGCCGGCGCCATTAATTCGTTAAACCCTTCAGGCGAATCTGACAAATAGAAAATATATGCATCGCCCTGATGACTTTTATGCAGTGCTATTATCATGCAATATTTATAATTCTGCCCAAACTCTCCTTTTGGTTGAAATGCAACAGTCCCGCCCCAATCGGCATTAAATTCATTCTTAACTGATGTTTTATCAAACTCTGTTATTTTAGGTAGTGAGCCTGATATGTTTGAAATAATGGTTTCAAATTTCCACAAATAGGTGCTATCAGGATTGGTTTCAATATCTCCTTTTTTGAGACTCTTTTTATTTAACTCATATTCCTTCCACAAATTATCTGATGGCCTGATGCAATAACGGACCTCAAAGTTTTTGTCCGGATACTTTACAGCATATTCATAGATGCAGGCCCGGTTGTATAAGACAGGTGTTGAAACAAGACTATCGGGGTTTACAAATGCCATATTTGCACGGTCAAGCAGCTCAGAAAATGTTTTAGGTAAACCGGCAGCAACGAAAGAAGTAATTAAAAATAAAAAGGCGGTAAGTAATGTAAATAATAATGAGGTCCTGATCAATTGTTTCATAAAGCCATTTACTTCAATGCCGCTAATTTATCAAAAGCATTTAATAAGGGCCTCTCCCGACCGGCACTTCGTTCGGTCACCCCCTCCATTCTTCGAATAGAGCGGGAATAGAAATTCGAACAATGCCCTTTCGCTCTTTGTCATTTGTGATGTTCGGGGGGACTCTTTTATTTACAGTCATGCAAATGCTCAGCCTTCCACTGCATGGCCATATGCACGCGGTTTCTTCCACTGGGGTGGTCGAAAAAAATAATTTCTTCCCAATAACCCGGGTCAATCTTACGGTATTCTGAAAGCATCATATCAACATGCGCTTCACCGTCGGGTTCGTGGGTGGCGTTCAGGCCAAACATATCTGCCTCTGTTTCCTGGGTGCGCACCATGGTATTGGTAACGGGTGTAAAAATGAACGAGGCCACAGTGAAAAGAACCACCAGCAAAGGAAGACCTCCAATATCGGCAATACCCGCAATACCTAACCTGCTGCCATAGCGGCTTACTATCATCTGGAAAACAAAATTTACCAGCGCAAAAAGTATAACCAGGAATACGGCAGTTTCAAACAAACCTTTGTAAACGTGGTTCATTACGTAATGACCCATTTCATGACCCATTACGGCTTTAATTTCAGCGGGTGTGCAGCGTTTTAGTAAATTATCGTTCAGAGAAATACGTGTGGTACTGGCAAATCCGCTTACGTTGGCGCTTACGCGGTCGCTTTGTTTGCTGGCGTTAAACTGGTAAACATTTTCGGCGGGTATGCTGTTGGCGCGGGCCATAGAAAGGATTTCTTTTTTTAAAGGACCATCGGCAAGTGGCTCGTATTTGTTAAATAGCGGACTCAAATAAACCGGTGCAATAAATGCCCCGAAAGCGGCAAAGGCAATGACAATCCCCGCACCCCACAACCACCAGGTTTTACCGGTTTTACGAATTGCAAAGTAAACCAGCATCAATATGGGGCTTCCGAATACAAGCATAAGGCCGAGGACAAGCATTTCGTCATGCAACCAGGCGCTGAAGGTCATGTTAGAAAGTGCATATTGGTGTTCCCGGTAATAGTTCTCGTAAACATTGAAAGGAAAGAGGAAAATGTACGCGAGCAGCAGATAAATAAAAATGTAGATCAAGTTTTGGACATCGACCCACTTAATGCGGCTCACAAAGTTCTTAATGCTGTTTGATAAACCTGTAAACAGGAAAATCCCGCCAATAAGAATTGTGTACAAAGTGCTCCATAACTGCAGCCAGTAATTGCCTTCAAAATACGCATCAGATTTTGCGCGTTGTGCTGCCGTAAGGGTATTAAGCCAATGTTCGGTGGCTGCGTTTACATCAAAAGCCTGTGTAGCACTCCTGGCCGTATCAGGTATTGAAACCTGGGAATGCCCGGTAAGTGAAAACAACGTACAGCAAACAAAAAGCAGGAAGCATATCTTTTTCATGCAGGTGATTTATGAGCGAAAAATATAAAACAAATTCAGACAGGGGGAAGAGCAAAACAATTACGGCATGTATTGGCAAACGATGCCACCCATCAGGGTTACACATAAAATCCAGAAGGCGGCATGCACCAGTATCCAGCCCACCTTTTTGTTCTCCCATAAACCAATAACCAGTATAACCGGGAAAATGAGATATAAACCGGTAAACACACCATGTAAAGCGCCATGTTTAAACGTACGGTAATTGTGACCGTATTTATCCATTAAGCCTTGCACGGTTATGGATAGCGCTGATGTTTTATCCTGCAAATCCGGATCGCCGGCAAGCATGCCGTGCAGGCCATATTGGTGTATAACAATGGCTCCTAGCGAGCGCGCAATATAATAACCGGCTATGTAGGTCAGTAATACTGTAATGCCCAGTTTAGCCGGTGGCAGGTGTGTCATGGTAATGGCGTTACCCCATAGTTTGCCCAACAGGTTGGGGTTATACCATATTGCTCCTAAAACCAGTGGCACCAAAGCGGCGCATAGGTTAACCATCATTTTTTGATCCATGTGTTTGAGTTTTGTTTTTTAAAACTAAGTAGTTTTTTGAGATGGGGAGAGAAATTTAACACCGCTCCTTTTATTCTTGCATATTGAAGAAATTACATAAATTCACTGGTAATTGCATGAAGAAGGTTACAATAATATTTGCGTTATTTTGTGCATTTACCGGCCCCTGTAATTTAATGGCGCAGTTGGTACCTGATGTAACTCTTGATACAACATTTTGCGCTGGTGTCGCTTGGGCCATCAAGGCTGATTTAGATATTTCAAACCCGGTATGTCCAGTGCTTACCAATGGTACTATCCACGCAACTTTATACGCCAATTCCGATTCAATCCGGTATAAACTACTCAACTTCAACTCAACAACTGTTTTAGATTCAGGCGCAGTAGCTGATAGTGGTATAATTAATTTTCCTTCTCTGGTGGCGGGTACCTACTCCTTAATTTTAAGTGATTCGCTTTGCATTGGCGCATACCGTATTACATTATATGCGCCATCTCCGCCCAATTATACTGGAAACACTTTTGCTCCAGTTTGTTACGGCGATTCAGTCTCAACAGGCTGTATCAATATTTCTGGAGGAACGCCACCATTCAACTTTACCTGGAGCGACCCGGCAATAACCGGTATTTGTCCGGCTAATGTGCCTGTAGGTACTTATTCATTGATTGTAACAGACGCCCGAAATTGTACTGACACCGCCTTAAATATAATCGTGCGGCAAAGTCTGCCCATCGTTGTGAATGAAATTGCAGCGCATCCCGGGCTTAATTCTGATAGTATAGCACTTTCCATTACTGGTGGAACACCTCCCTATACAGTTTACTGGGGTGATTCCAGCTCTTCTCAGACCAACGATACAACGGGTCACCGGTACATTAATCATTCTATACAATACATCACTATTGAAGACGCTAATAGCTGTACAGCATATGATACTGTAGCCACCGTTTATATTAATGGAATACCACAAAATGCTTGGGCTTCGATGAAACTATTCCCCAACCCGGCCACCGACCAACTTTTTATTGAAAGCAACCAAATTGCCATGGATGAAATTGAAATTCTGGATATAACCGGTAAGCAGGTGTTGCATCAATATCTCAATAGTGCTAATCAGGCCATATTGAATATTTCAGGAATAAGCGATGGTGTTTATTTACTAAATGTAAAGAGCGCGGGGTTGGAATATCCCAGCCGGTTTGTAAAAGCAAAGTAGCTTATTGCAAGTGGTAACTTACCAGTGGGAATCCGTCGTATTTAATAATGCCCACATTTGGCGCAATAAGCATGGTATCGTTTACCATGCCTCCCGGAGTTATTACCGTACGCAGCAAAGTGTAAACGTTGTTGTAGTTATTACCGCCCACCGATAAACTTGCCGAAGCTGCAATAACCTTAATGGTTCCCCCCGACGCAGACCACGATGACCCGGCAGAGATAGGGAATGTAAGAATCCAGTTATCGAATAACCCGCTGCCGGCGTAGGTTTGGACCCCATTATCGCTTGTATAAGTGATAGAAGGCGTACCGGAATTTATAGTGCCTGAATCAACCACCGTACCTTTTATTGTGGTGGTTGTATAGTAGGTAACGGTAGCGCCGAAAACCGACATTGCGTTTGCTATTTGATAAACTGCGGTATCGGTATGGGTTGCTGGGTAATTAGTTACGGCGTAACTCCAGCTATCGCCTCCTTTTAGCGGCATTTGGCTCATTTGGATGGCAGGAATTGCAGGGTTGGTCTTTTTGCAGGCAAATACCGACAAGAATAAAAATGGGATCAGGTATTTGATGCGCTTCACTGCTTTCATAGTCTGGCTTTAAAGATGGTTTAAATTTACACCATCGAAACGCTGCGTTTGTTGAAAGGGTTGCCCCGGGGAGTTTTTATCCTTAATAATCGGCTTTCAAAAATAGGGAAAGTGCAATCGTTAGTTATTGGTTTTCAGTAATTTATATTTAATTTGAAAGACTTATTAATGGTCCGGTCAATAAACTTGACTAAAACTTCAGTTTAAAGGCATTTTTTACTACCTTTGCAGCCCATTTTTAACAAATCAACTAAACTCATGTTCCGGGATGAGAATAAACAATAACCGGCGAATTATTTATGTCAGAAGAACAATTATCAGAAGAACAGGTTGTAACACCTCCGGTCAAAAATTTCGGGCCTAACGCAGCAGTTGGCGCTTTCGATGATTTTGATTGGACAGTAGACAAACGTAATGTAGTGCGTTACAGCGATGCTGAAAGCAAAAAGTATGATGAAGAATACTCATCAACTTTAAAAACTATCGAAAACGATGAAATCGTTAAAGGTACCGTTGTTGCTATCACTTCAGCCGACGTAGTATTGAACATTGGATTTAAATCAGACGGCCTTGTGCCACTTACCGAATTCCGCGATGTGGAAGACCTGAAAGTGGGCGATGAGTTTGATGTTTATGTAGTAAACAAGGAAGACAAAAAAGGTATCCTTCAGTTAAGCCGCAAAAATGCCCGTATGCTTAAAGCATGGGAGCAGATTGTTGAGGCCAACAAAAACGGTACTGTTGTGTCGGGTAAAATATCTTCTAAAACCAAGGGTGGTCTTATCGCCAACGTATTTGGCCTTGAAACATTCCTTCCTGGTTCTCAGATTGATGTTAAACCAATTACCGATTACGATATTTACGTAGGTAAAACTATGGAATTGAAAGTTGTGAAGATTAACGAGGCCATTAAAAATGCCGTAGTATCTCACAAGGCTCTGATCGAATCAGATATCGAATCTCAACGCGAAGCTATCATCGGCAAACTTGAAAAAGGCCAGGTGTTGGAAGGAACTATCAAAAACATCACCGATTTCGGTGCGTTTATTGACCTGGGCGGTGTTGATGGATTATTGTACATCACTGATATTTCGTGGGGCCGCATAAGCCATCCGAAAGAAGTGCTGGAACTGAGCCAGAAACTGAACGTGGTTGTATTGGATTACGATGACAACAAGAAGAGAATCTCTTTGGGCTTGAAACAATTACAGGCTCACCCTTGGGATACTTTGGATAAAGAAATTGAAGTAGGCAGCAAGGTGAAAGGCAAAATCGTAAACATTGAAGATTACGGTGCGTTCCTTGAAATCACTCCTGGGGTTGAAGGTTTGATCCACGTATCTGAAGTTTCATGGAGCAATACGCCAATCAACAGCCGCGAATATTTCCACTTAGGCGATATTCATGAGGCAATTGTTATGACGCTTGACCGTGAAGAAAGAAAAATGTCGTTATCGTTAAAGAGACTCACTGAAGATCCCTGGGTTAAGATTGCCGAAAAATTCCCTGTGGGAACCAAAACCAAAGGCGTTGTTAAGAACATTACCCCTTACGGTGTATTTGTTGAATTAGCTGACGGCATTGGTGGCATGGTTCACATCAGCGACCTTTCATGGATTAAACGTTACAACCACCCTACTGAATTTACCAAAATCGGAAACGATCTGGATGTAGTGGTATTGGATATTGATAACGAAAACCGCAAACTTACTTTAGGCCACAAGCAGATTGAAGAAGATCCATGGGATACTTTTGAAACGGTGTTCCCTATCGGTTCAGTACACGAAGCAACTGTGTTAAGCGCAGATGACAAAGGTGCTGTAGTTCTTTTACCTTATGGTTTGGAAGCATTTGCTCCTAAAAAACATTTAGCTAAAGAAGCTGGTGGATTTTTAGCTGCTGATGACAAAGCTGAATTCAAAGTATTAGAGTTTAACAGAAACGATAAGAGAATCCTTGTTTCGCATGCACGTATCTGGGAGGACCTGAAACGCGATGCTGAAGAAGGCGAAAGAAAAGAAAAGAAAGTTGAACGCGAAAAAACTGCTAAAACTGTTAAAACACTTCAAAAGAACGTTGAGAAAACAACCCTCGGCGACCTTGGAGTATTGAGCCAGTTAAAGGAGAAGATGGAGAACAAGCAAGCTGCCGATGACGCGGCTGAAGCTGAAGCAAAATCTAATAAAGCCGCCGAAAACGCTGAGCCTACAGAAGAAAAAACAGAAGAGTAATCTTCCGGTTTTCTTTTATGAAATGAAAATCCCGCTTCCGGAAGGAGCGGGATTTTTTTTATGAGGAATGAATAGCATTCAGATATTATTCCTTATTCAACTTTGGGCGAATTTCCGGCTGGAAAAAGGTCGCAAAGGTGGATCTCCAGCATATCAGCCACTTTTTTCAGCGTCAGGAATGTGGGATTAGTGTTCCCTTTTTCAAGACGCGAAAGATTGGTTTTTTCAGTATCTAACAATGCAGCCAGCTTCATTTGGCTCAGGTTTTTTAGTAATCTCATCTCGCGGATTTTTTCGCCTAGTGTAACCAGGCTTTCCTTGTCTTCTGTTGTCCTTTTCATAACTCACGTTTTATATTTCTGAATTCAACAAAACAAGAAGTGCAACTTTAACGCCAAACAGCCCGATGAGATGTATTATTTAAAGTGTAACAAGCTCATAATTAGTATATTAAGTAATCATATTTGATAACTCATTACTCAAAATTATTTGCTTTTTTTACGTGTATATTTTTCCCCAAACAGATGGGTTATTAATAAAAATAGCGACAATGGAAATCCCCCTGCATGTTCTTCTGGTTGATGACGATCAGGACGATAAGCTTCTTTTTCAGGAAGCATTAAGCAGTGTTCGATACCATGTCCATTTTAATTATTTTGCCTATGGTGCGGATGCCATAAAATGGCTGGTCGCCACCACAGATTTACCTCACTATATTTTTCTTGATTTGAACATGCCCCGGATGAATGGCAAGGAAGTATTAGCTGAAATTAAAAAGTACGACCATCTTCAGAAAATACCCGTTATTGTATATAGTACCTCAAACAACGAAGCCGAAAAAAGTGAGTGTAAACAGCTGGGCGCATCGCTGTATATTACCAAACCATACCGGCTTTTTGAATTAAAGGAGGAAATCCTTTTTGTTTTTGAAGTTATAAAGCCGTTTTAGGACCAGACACCCGCATATCCTTACTCAAAGAACCTCCATTTGATCCCCGCTCCGAATGTGATATCCGCAGCCGGATAATTTGCCAGGCCGAAATACCCATGCGGCCCCAGCTCAGAACTGATGTTAGATACCTTCAGATATATTCTTACGGTTTTAATTTTTGCATTAATAAAGAAATCAAGTATTGGGAAAGTCGGCATAGCAAATACGGGGATGTAAGGATACATGGTAGCGGTATTTGTTTCCGGATAAAAGCCTGCCAGCAATGGGTCGTAGTAAGGGGCGTTGTTATTGTACCTTAAACGCAGGTCGAAACCTACATCCAGCCATAGCAATTGATGGAATAAACGCCGTTCGTAATAAATGCTGTGCTTGGAATAAAGCATGGGGTAGGTAGATTTAATATCGCCATTATTAGGCGCTGCTGTAAACCAGATATCATCATCCAGGTGGAAACCGTAAAATGCGTTCCGGTTAGCAAAGTGGGCCACAAAAACGTTCTCTTCACCATTGGTAACATATGGGTTAGCCAGGCCAGGGAAAACCGGTATGTGGTCAACCACATAGTAATTCAGGTCGGCAGTAATACCCAGTATCGGATTAGAGTATTTGCCACCAAGCTGGAGGGTTTTCTCTTTGGGCAGCTTGTATTGATAAGAAACTTTGTAACGGGACGAATCCGATTCTAAAAAGTAGTTCTCATAAATGTAAGGAGCTTCTTTTAGCTGATAGGACGCATTGCCGGTTAAAGTTCCAAATTTGCCGAAGTTGTAGCCAACAAATCCATCTACCAGCAAATCGTTTTGGTTATATCCGTACAGGTAATATTTGGCCGAGGCGTTGTAAAGTATTTTTTGTTTTGAAGCATAGTTATTTCTGAAAGTGCCGCTTACATACCAGTCACCGAAGTTGTTGTCCAGATGATTTTGTTGCAGTAAATAATAATCAAAGCCGGTTTCGGCAAAAGCAATAAAATCTTTTTCTTCAAAGGTAGAGTCGCTGGTTAGTTTTCGGGGCCGGTATTCAAGTTTGAGCGCATTACCTATTTTGGTATAGCTGAGGTTATTAAAAACCGAATCGGGCGTGTAAAACTTATTGTAGTAGTTGGTGTCGGGGTCGTAATCGCGGTAATTATAGGTGCTTCTTTCTATATCAAATTGATAACCCACATTGAACACCGGTAATATACTTTCTATCCTGGCCGAGTCAATATGTTTTCGTTCAAAAATTTTTGGCCCTATGCTATAGGTGGCTGTAAGGAATACATCAACCTGCATGTATTTGTTTGTGGCAGTATCGCGCACGGGTACCAATGTTTTTTTGAAGAACACTGAGTCGAAAGGATTTGTCATTACCCCACCATTCTCCTCGTTTTTAACCCAATTAAAAATCATATCTGCCTCAACATTCCAATGTTTGTTTTTTGAAATATAGTTTGCATACAGGTTAAACCCGTTTACATTGGTTTGTTGACCACCGTAGGTACCCGGCGAGAAAATTCTTGTAAAATCAACGCCGTAATAGATCATCTTCTTGTACTGATTCGCAAACCTGGCCGTTATGACATCTTCTTTATTTAAGCCAAACATTGCCCCTAATTCAACATAGGGTCTTATCAGGGTATAATGCCTGATGGAATCCTTTTCATATTTATAAATATCGTACTGATTGTAGCCGGTATTAAAGCCCATGTGCTTATCCAGGCTAAAGACCGTGGGGTAGGCAGCTCCGCCGGTGTTGCCGGTATTCATATATTCTATACCCTGGCGTTGAACCAGGTTATATTCCTCCAAATGAAAGATGGAAGAGTCAATTACAAAATGGTTATCAGGCTCGCCCGGCAAATACCATGTGTCGTTTTTGGTTGAGGGCATTTTACGCCCGAAGGATTTAACCGAGTCTACTGCTATAGTTGAGTCTGCCGCTGCACCGAAAGACCACTGCTGGGCGAAGAAGAAAACAAGTGAGAGTAAGAGGAACTTTAATGCATTTGAAGCTTTCACGCTTATATCTTCTTTTATTGTGTTAATATGCGAAGGTGTTAATGTATTAACTTAAACACCCGTTTAGCTAAATAATTACGTTCGCACATCAACACGTTAACACTTTCGCACGATTATATCTGCTGAAGCAATTCAACAATAATTTTTCTCATTTTAGGTTCGGCCTCTGCGGCTTTTTTCAAAACAAAGTCGTGAGTTACCTTATCTGCTTTTTCAAAAGGGTATCCCATATCACTGATAACTGAAATGGCAAAAACCTCCATGTTCATATGCCTTGCCACAACCACCTCGGGCGTAGTTGACATACCCACGGCATCTGCACCCAGTATGTGAAGCATTTTATATTCGGCAGGTGTTTCAAACGTGGGGCCCTGCAGGCCTGCATAAACGCCGCAGTGGCAGGTAATATTGTTTTCAAGGGCTATGGCTTCAGCTTTTCTGATCATAACCGGGTTGTAGGCATGGTTCATGTTCGGGAAACGTGGTCCCAGTTCAGGGTAATTCTTCCCACGTAACGGATGTTCCGGTTGCAGGTAAATGTGGTCGGTAATTATCATCAGGTCACCTACTTCAAAATCTTTGTTCATGCCGCCTGAAGCATTACTTACCAATAAGGTTTCTACTCCCAAATATTTCATTACCCGCACCGGAAATGTAACTTCGGTCATTGAATAGCCTTCGTAATAATGAAACCTGCCACTAAGCGCTACAACGTTTTTGCCGCCCAGTTCTCCAAAAATAAGGCTGCCTTTGTGACCTAACACCGTTGAAACCGGAAAATTCGGTATCTCCCCATAAGGAATTTCCAAATCAATCTTAATATCCTTTGTAAAGTTGCCCAAACCTGAGCCCAGTATAATACCGTGCTTGTATTCCTTGTTAAGTTTCCCCTTCAAAAAATCGCTTGTTTTTTTTATTTTCTCCAGCAAATTTTCCATGTCGTTTTCTAAACCCCTGTTTTTTGTTTTGTTACTTCAATGTATTGCAAAATATCTGCGTTAAATTTTTCGCCCCCACCCAATAAAAACTGAACTGCAATGGGTTGGACAAATATTTCGATTTTATTCTGCAAAAACCAATCGCGGAACTCCTCCAGCCTTGCGGCATCCTTTTCGGTGGTTACTATAATTTTCTTTACATCACCCACATTGGTGAATGTTTCGCGTATTACCTCCAGGTCGTACCGGTCAAAACGATAATGGTCGCGGTAATCGCGAACATAAACATTCCTTGCCCGCTGGCTTAAATAGTTTTTCAGTTCGTCAAAACGGGCAATGCCGCAAACCAGTAAAACATCGGTATCTTTTTCAAGCTGCCATTTCTGGCCAAAATCATTAAACGAATACAAAGGGCCATATTGTATGCAGCTGAAATAAATCTTCTGATAGCTGTAGGGTGCAATCTCCTTTATGATTTTTTCACTTTCTGCCAGCGGAAGATTATAGGGACATTTGGAAACAATAATAATATCGGCCCGGTGGTAATTGCTGCCGTGCTCACGTAACCAGCCAAGGGGCAACAGGTGGTCGCGCGTGAATAAATTTGAATATTCCGTTATCAAAACGGATAAGCCCGCTTTTATTCCCCGGTGTTGAAATGCGTCATCCAATAAAATAACATCAACCTCAGGATGCTCGCCCAACAACCGGGGAACGGCTAAAACCCGGTCTTCGCAAACGGATACGACGGTTTCAGGAAATTTGGATTTGAATTGCCTTGGCTCATCGCCTATTTGAAAGGAGGTTGAATTTATATCACCAATTACAAAACCATGGCTGCGGCGCCCGTAACCCCTGCTTAGCGTTGCCACTTTATAAACGTAGTGCAGTAAAAATAGCAGGTATTCAACATGCGGGGTTTTGCCCGTTCCTCCGGCAGAAAGATTACCCACCACTATTATTGGGAAATCAAATTTTACGGATTTAAATACTCTTTTATCGTACAGGTAATTCCTGAAGGCTGTTATCAGGCCGTATATAAGCGATAAAGGGTAAAGCAGTATTTTTGAAATGGTGTTGATAGAATAGCGGGTTTTATAGGTTTCTCTTTACTTTGCGTTCAATCAGCTCAAAAATATGAAGATAAAAGACATCACCGATTTTCTTGAAAGTATTGCACCACTTCAATACCAGGAAAGCTACGATAACAGTGGTTTGATAGTGGGGGATAAAAACAGCACCATTAAAAAAGCCCTTGTAACGCTTGATGTGACAGAGGCTGTTATTGAAGAAGCTGTAGCTGAAAAATGCCAGTTGGTTATAGCCCATCACCCCATTGTTTTTGGTGGGCTTAAAAAGCTGAATGGTAAAAATTACGTTGAGCGAACGGTAATAAAGGCCATAAAAAACAATATTGCCATATATGCCATCCATACCAATTTCGACAATGTAATGGATGGAGTTAATGCCAAAATTTGCGAACGCCTTGGCCTGGTAGATTGCGAAATACTGCTGCCTAAAAAGCAATTACTGAAAAAGCTCTATACATTTATTCCAACCCCGCATTACGACAGGGTTACCAAAGCGGTTTTTGATGCAGGAGCCGGTTATATCGGTAATTATAGCGAAACAAGTTTCAACGTAACAGGCACCGGGACTTTTAAAGGCAATAAAGCGGCGAATCCGACCATTGGTCAAAGAGGCGTGCTTGAAACGGTGGAGGAAATAAAGTTTGAAACCATATTCCCCGGCATTATTGAAAGTAAGGTGGTAGAAGCCCTGATTGATGCTCATCCGTACGAAGAAGTGGCATACGATATAGTTGCGCTGGATAACTACTACAGCAAAGTAGGTAGTGGCATGGTTGGTAACCTTCAAGTGCCTTTAGAGGAGCTAACTTTCCTGAAGGCTACCAAAAAGCAGCTTCAAACGGGCTGCATCCGTTATACCCCATTGCGCCAAAAGCCGGTAAAAAGGGTAGCCGTTTGCGGTGGTTCAGGCAGATTTTTGTTAAATAATGCAATTGCTGCGGGCGCTGACGTATTTATTACAGCTGATTTTAAATACCACGACTTTTTTGACGCCGAGGGGAAAATAGTAGTTGCCGATGTGGGACACTTTGAAAGTGAGCAGTTTACGAAACATCTGCTGATTGAAAGAATTTCGGAAAAATTCCCTACATTTGCAGCCCTAATGTCAAAAATCAATACAAACCCTATTAATTATCTATAATCATGGCAGCAACCAAAGAACTTTCTATTGACGAAAAATTGCAGCAATTGTGGGATCTACAACAGATTGATTCCAAAATTGACAAAATACAGATTCTGAAGGGCGAATTGCCTATTGAAGTAAAGGAACTGGAAGACGAAATTGAAGGCTTGCATACCCGCCTGAAAAACTCTCAGGACGAGGCCGCTGAACTGGAAGAAGAAATCAAAAACCGCAAGAATGCAAAAGCACTTGCCAAGGAATTGATTACCCGTTACGAAAAACAGCAAGATAACGTAAAGAACAACCGTGAATACGATGCCCTTTCGAAAGAGATCGAATTGCAGAAACTGGAAATTCAATTATGCGATAAAAAAATTGCCGACTCTACCGCCAAGATTGAATCAAAGCAGGTAGTATTAGATGAAACTGAAAAAACCATCAAAGAGCGCGAAAAGAACCTGAAGAACAAGAAGAAAGAACTGGAGAAGATTATTGAAGAAACTGAGAAGGAAGAAAAAGAACTTCAGAAAGATTCCGATAAACAAGCTAAAAAAGTTGAAGAGCGTTTGCTGAAAGCATATACCCGTATCCGCGGCGCTTACAAAAACGGCTTGGCTGTTGTTGCTGTATTGCGCGATGCATGCGGTGGTTGCTATGCAAAAATTCCACCTCAGCGCCAATTGGAAATCCGCCAGAGAAAAAGAATTATTACCTGCGAACACTGCGGCAGGATATTAGTTGCCTGGGACGAACCTGAAACTGATAACTAGGAATAATAAAAACCCTCTCCATTCGAGAGGTTTTTTTATTTGCAGCGTCTTGAATTAACTGGTTTAATGAAAATCCGGATTTTCATTCCAAAGCTGAAATACTATCAGGTTCCAAAGTAATTTTCTGTGATTCTTTTTGCCCGACAGGTGTTCCTGAGTTATCTGATTAACATATTTGTGATTAAACAATCCACCGCTTTTAATTTTTTGCTCTGAAAGCAGGTCAAGGCACAGGACTTTAAGCTCATTTCTCAGCCACAGCGACACTGGTATGCCGAAGCCTTTTTTGGGCCTGTCTATAATATCATCAGGTATTTTGCCACGAACTGTTTCTTTCAACAACCTTTTTACGTTGTTACCCTTTATTTTGTATGCTTCAGGCAGGCGACTTATATATTCAACTATGCGCGTATCCAGAAAAGGCGCTCGTACCTCAAGTGAGTTCATCATACTTGCCCGGTCAACCTTTACCAGTATATCATCCTGCAGATAGGTTTTATAATAGGTATACAAAATACGGTTAAACGTACCTGCGTTCGGTAATTCGTTCAGGTATCTGTCAACGCAGCCAAGACCATCTCCATTAGTAATGGTATTTAAGGTATCTTTTGTAAACAGACCCTTTTTATCGGCAGGAGTGAAGCTGCCCAGCCATAACGAATGGGTATAATCCACGTGAGATTGGAACCCCTTCATAAACTGCTTAACCTTGAAATCAAAACTGATATTCTGATCGCTGGCAGGTAACATCTCTGCAGCATTGCGCATCAGGCGCAAAATAAAATCAGGCATCCGGTGCATCATGTCAGCATAATGCCCTGAAATAAAGGTTGGGTAACCTGCCAGAAGTTCATCGCTTCCGTCGCCACCAAGGGCCACTGTAACGTGCTTGTGGGTGAACTTTGAGAGGAAATAGGTGGGAATAATTGATGGGTCGGCAAAAGGTTCATCAAGCTTTTCAAATATTTCGGGTATTAGTGCAAGCGAGTCCGCGGCACTGAGAGTTTGCTCGTAATGTTCAGTGTTCAGCGCCTTTGCTACAAGTTTTGCGTAATCACTTTCATCATAACTCTTCTCGGAAAATCCGATGGAAAAAGTTTTTATTTTTTGTGTGGAATTTTTTTGTGCATAGTAAGCCACTGTGCTGCTGTCAAGCCCTCCGCTTAAAAATACCCCCAGCGGAACGTCGCTCATTAAGCGGTCGCGAACGGCAGAGTCCAGCAGGGTATCTAAATACTGTTTTGCTTCGTTAAATGAAACATTTAGCGGCTCAAACGAAACCTGCCAGTAGGTGCTTTTTTCAACTATCTTCCCATTTTTGAATACCAGGTAACTCGCGGCTTCCAGTTTTTGTATGTCTTTATAAATGGAACTGGTAGTAGGTACATAATCGAATGTAAGATACTCGTTCAGGGCATCAATATTCAGTGTTCGTTTTACTGATGGATGTTTGATGACAGCTTTTAGTTCAGACGAAAATACCAGCGTGCCATCGGCTATTGCGTAATGCAAAGGTTTTTTACCCATTCTGTCGCGGACAAGCAGTAATTCCTTTTTTCTGAAATCATAGATAGCGAAGGCAAACATGCCATGTATCCTTTTCAGCATCTCTATTCCATACTCCTGGTAAGCATATATCAGCACTTCTGTATCAGACGTGGTGCTAAATGTGTATTTACCGGTTCTATGCAATTCCTCTTTAAGCTGGAGAAAGTTATATATCTCACCGTTAAAAGTAATCATTAACGACCGGTTAGCCGTAAACATTGGCTGGTTAGCCTCAGAGCGCAGATCAATAATAGAAAGCCTTGCATGTGCAAACCCCACATTCTCACTTACAAATACGGGTTGAGCATCAGGACCCCTGTGCCTGATGCACTGTACCATTTGCGATAATATCTGCTCATCGCCCTTGCCCCAATATCCTGCAATGCCGCACATTTATTTTTTCACCACAAATTTAAATTCTACCTGCTCAAATCCTCCAACCCAAAAGCACCACAAACGGGAACATAGAAAGGGCGATAAATTTGCCAGAAAATCGTTCCACATGCCCAATAAATTGGCAACAAAGTAAACAGGGGGTGATAGCACCGTTTTTTTCAAATACGGCTGGGCAAACCAGGTAAGCGTTACTTTCTGGCTTTCAAATTCAACTCCCTGGTAACCACCTATAAAATCTTTGCGGAAATAATAAGGAAAAGTAACATCGAACCCCGCTTTGTGCTCGGCATGCGTAAAGCCGCGGCTAAAGTGTGGTACACGGATAATGACAGTAGCTCCGTTTTTGCTTATGCGGTGTATTTCCTTCATTACATTAAACGGGCTGGGCAGATGCTCCAGGCAGTGGTCAGATTCAACATGGTCAAACTCATTATCAGCAAACGGATAAGGGAATTTACTCAGGTCATGTTCCACATCAGGTTTTGATACCGAGTAATAATCAACGTTTACAAAGCCTTCCTTCAAAAACTCGCCACTTCCGAGATTTAATTTTTTCATTATTATAAGTTTATTTTTTGCTTAATAGTAAACGGAAACCTGCCCTGGCTTTCATAATAAGTACGCATCAGTATTTCTGCCAGTATACCCATCAAAATCATAAGTACTCCTACAATAAAAAACATAGCGGATATGGTAGGCAGCGGGGTTTCAACAAAATCTTTCTGGCCGGTTATCTTAAAATAAACGGCAAGCACCACGGCACAGAACATAACAATAAATGAAAGTATTCCGGCACCACCAAAAAAATGTATGGGCCTGTTCATATACTTATCCAGAAATTTAATAAGTATAAGGTCAAGGATAACTTTATAAATTCTGAAAAGGCCGTAATTGCTTTGTCCGAACATACGTGGACGGTACGAAACCGGTATTTCAGTAACCTTGCCACCTTGCCATTTGCAAAAAACAGGAATAAAACGGTGCATCTGTCCATACAGGCGCACATCTTTTATTACTTCATGCTTATAAGCCTTTAATGTGCAGCCATAATCGTGCAGTGGCACTCCGGATATTTTGCTTATTAGTTTGTTAGCCATCATGGACGGCAGCTTACGGGTAATCAATTCCTTTTCCCAACGCTTTTGCCTCCAGCCGCTTACTACATCATAACCCTCATCCATCTTTTTCAATAGCAAAGGGATATCGGCAGGGTCGTTTTCAAGGTCACTGTCTATAAGCACAATTACATCGCCCGTAGCACTTTGTATTCCTGCATTAATAGCAGCGGTTTGTCCGAAATTCCTTTTAAAATCTATCAGCTTCACCCGGTTATCTCCAGCAGCTACTTTTTTCAGGGCTTCCCATGAGTTATCCCTGGAACCATCGTTAATGGCGAGTATTTCATAATCCATGCTTGCCAGGGCCTCATTCAGTTTTTCAAACAGAAGAGGAATACTCTGGGCTTCGTTATATATTGGTAACACTACTGAAAGCATATCAACTTTTTTTATTTAGCACTTTAACCTGAACTAGATACATACAATAAGCCACACAAACAAGTAAAAACGGCCATGCCGGCATAAAATATCGTGCTTCGCATAAACGCAAAACTACAGGATATATAACCACCGTGTAAGCTAAAATACCTGTAACAAGAATTACCGGTTCGCCCGACAAGGTTTTTCTTACCAGTAACAGCAAACCTGTAAACCCCGCTATTAATGAAAGAATATAGAAGAGCGAATAAAATATTTTAATGAGCAATTCAAATTTGTTTAGTTCGCTTGCTCCTTTAGGGAAAAGATTGTAAGTGCCCGAATGGATAAAAAACACTCTGCACATCTTTGCCGGGGCCTCTATATAATAAATGAAAGGATGTTCTCTTTTTATTGAAGCTCCATATAATTCAAACCTTGATACCGCGTAATCAATTTTCTTATCCGCTGCGGCTATGTCGGTATCGGTTTGGATTTGTGTAATGATATTTCTCAAAGCCAAAAGACTGTCAGCGCTGAACGAAGACGTATAAATAGCAGGCGGTATGGGCTTGTAGTTATCATTCATCATAGCCTTATGTCCGGTCGAAATCTTTTCCCGGATATTAAAATATCTGACCTCTGCCGCTGGGTCCCACGATATATAATTACCGCCCCAGCTTTGCATAAAATCCATGGCCCCAAACCACAACCTGTTATTTGCTCCTTTCAGGTAAGTTACTGTAGCCAGGGGGATAATCCGTCCGTGAGTTTTATAATTTCTTGCCATCCAAGCCCCATCTATCAACAAAAAGGGCAGCATAAAAAGAACAAGGTATTTAATAAAAACACCCCTTGCTCTATTCCACCCGTTATATACTATAAACAAACCAAACAGTAATAGCAATGGTGCATAAACCGGGCGAAGAAATATTACCTCGGTCAAAATAATGCCTGAAAAAATCAGATACCCGCCTTTTTCAGTTTCGTACCATTTAACTGCCGCATAAACGGAAAATATCAAAAAAGATGCAGAAAAACTTTCGGTCAAAAGAGCGCCATCCTCAAGGTTTGAATAGGTGCTGATAAGAAATAAATAATAAGTAATATAAAACAAGGCAGGCTGTTTAAAAACTGAGCGCGCCGTTAGGGCCAAAACATAAACTGATAAAGCCGCCATAAGGTATTGAAGCAATATCATCACATTAAGGGCAGCTATCTTGCTAAAGCAAAACCTCAGCAGAAAGTAAAATATGCCATAACCCGGCATTCTGTAGTCTGGATCGTAAGCACCTGAATCTATTAAGTGATCAATTGGTTCAAGATATAATTGAGTATCTCCACCCGTGCTGCCCCACAATCCCGAATATGGTCCATGATCAGCATGTGTAAATTGAAATAATAGAAGCCCGCCCTTTACAATCAATGCAAGCAGTATCCAAAACCACCACTGTCCGGGGCTTTTAAGAAATATTTTTGACAGACTGTTCCTCATACCAGGTTATGAAATTTTGAATGCCGGCTTTAAGGGAAGTTGAAGGTTTGTAATCAAGCAGTCTTGTCGCCTTTTCAATATTGGCGAAGGTTTGGTTTACATCCCCTTCCTGCATAGGTTCGTACCGTATATCAGGGGTTCGTCCCAACAATGTGTAAATGGTATTTACCAGCTGGTTTAGGGAAGTTGGGCTGCTGTTGCCAAGATTTATGGTTTCAAAAACATTTTGGTTCTTGTCGAGGTATTGTACCGAGTTATAGATGCCTTGCACAATATCGGCAATATACGTGTAATCGCGGCTGGTGCTCCCGTCGCCGTATAAAGTGACCGGTTTATTTGCGCTTATAAGTTCCACAAACTTACGTATTGCCAGGTCGGGCCTTTGCCTGGGCCCAAAAACGGTAAAAAACCTTAGGTTAATAATATTAAGGTTATGGAGATGGTGAGCTACGTGATTAATAAGCTCAGCTGATTTCTTTGCCGCAGCATAGGGTGAAATAGGGTAGTCCACGTTATCTGTTTCAGTGAAAGGCACTTTGACATTATTCCCATATACACTACTTGATGAAGCAAAAACCATTTTTTTTATGCCCTTGGTGCGCATCAGGTCAAGAATAGTCTGGGTACCTGTTACATTAACTTTGATGTAACCCTGCGGGTCGGCAATAGATGGCCTTACACCTGCTTTAGCGGCCAGATGCACCACGGTGTCAATATCATCAGGCAACGACCTGAGAAGAGCGAAGTCATTTATATCACCCTCAATGAAAGTGAAGTTTGGGCGATTAAGCTGGGGTTTAAGGTTGTCCTCTTTAAGTGCCCGCGGATAATAGGTGTCAAAATTATCGATACCTATTACCTCATAGCCTTTATCCAGTAATAATTCTGATGTATGGCTACCTATAAAACCAGCGCAGCCGGTTAAAAAAATTTTGGGCATTCGATTTGTCAATAAAGCTGATTACACAATAACACGAACGGGGGTAAAAGTATAAAAAAAGAAATGGCATGATAAGAAATCAGGGGTGCCCTGCCATCGTGTTTTTAATTTCACCCCGCAGCCTTTATCTTTCACCCGTGTTAAAGAGACCAACCGCTTTATTATTCCTGCTGATTATTGCGGCCTCCGCTCATGCACAAAGCTTTGATTTTAATGCCAATTGCCGCAGCGCCTACAACTGCCTGGTAGCCCTGAAACTGGATAAAGGCAATGCAATGCTCAAAGAGGAAGAGCGGAAAAATCCCGATAACCTGATTGCCGTTTACCTGGAGAATTATTTCGATTTTCTGACTGTTTATACCACCGATGAACGTAAACTATACGACCGGCTAAAAAAGAATGAGGACCTGCGCCTTGTATTACTGAATGCCGGTGACCCCAACTCGCCTTACTATCTTTTTACCATGGCCGAGGTTAACCTTCAGTGGGCGGCCCTGGATATTAAGTTCGGCGAATATTTAAATGCTGTGTTTGAAATAAGGCGCGCATTTAAAATGCTGACTCAGAATGATAAAAAGTACCCTGATTTTAAACCTGACCTGAAATCGCTGGGGGTGCTCTATGCCTTGTTGGGTAGCGTACCTGATAAATATAAATGGGGCGTTTCGCTATTGGGTATGGAGGGTAATGTTGATCAGGGAATGGGTTACCTGAAACAGCTGATTGATTACGGCAATAAAAACGATTATATCTACCAGGACGAAACCATAACCTATTATGCTTTTCTGCTGCTGAATTTGCAGAACAAAAGCGAAGAGGCCTGGCAGGTGCTGCAAAGCAACGGCTTTCCAAAAAGCGATAACCTGATGAGCACATATACCTGCGCCCATTTGGGTGTTTACGGTAAACATAATAACGAAGCTTTGACCACATTAGACCAGCGGCCTGTCACAGATTCGTTCGCTGAATTTCCGTTTCTTGATTACCTGACCGGTGTGGCTAAACTCAGCGAACTGCAACCAGATGCAGATGTTTATTTTAAAAAATTTATTGCAGCGTATAAAGGTGAAAACCACGTCAAATCATCTTTTCAAAAAATTGCATGGAGCTATTTACTGAAGGGAGATACAGCTAATTACCTCAATTTTATTGCAAAGGCCGGGCACAAAGGTGGCAGCACCCTGGATGCCGATAAACAAGCCAAAAAAGAAGCAGACGAGCACCGTATACCTAATCCAAAATTGCTTCGTGCAAGATTATTGTTTGATGCCGGCGAATATCCAAAAGCCATAGCAGAGATGAATTTGCTGAATGAAAACACCTTTATTACTACCGACGATAAAACCGAATACCTATATCGTTGGGGCAGAATTTATGATGAAACCGGTAAAATTGATTCAGCTCTTTTATATTACGGGCGGGCAATTGATAAAGGCAAAGACATCCCCCGTTATTTTGCCGCCAACTCGGCCCTCGAATCGGCAAAAATTTATGAAACAAAGGGTGATAAGGAAAAAGCGAGATATTACTACAATCTTTGCCTCTCTTTTCCCAGCCATGAATACAAGAACGGTTTAGACCAGAAAGCGAAAGCAGGGTTGAACAGGTTGGAGTAGGTGTTCAGGTGTTCAAGTGGTTTTGTCATTATTAAAAATATATGCCGCTATCGAAATAGTATTTAAGTTAGTACATAAGATGAGAGAAGTCCAATATTGTTACCCCAACACTCTACCACTTGAACACCTGAACACCTGCGCACCTGAACACATAAAAACACATGAACACTCAAATACAAACCAACATCTCCCTTAAACCATACAACACCTTCGGCATTGATGCTGCAGCTAAATATTTTACTGAGATAAAATCGGTAGATGATTTCTGCGGGATAATAGGAGATAAGCAACTATCGGCCGAAAAAAAATTGATTTTAGGCGGCGGTAGTAATATGCTGCTTACAAAAAATTACGATGGCCTGGTAATCAGAAATTGCATTCCGGGTATTGAAGTTGTTTCTGAAGGTGAGCACACCATTACGGTAAAAGCAAACGCCGGAGTAGTTTGGCACCAACTGGTACTATGGGCTATTGAAAGAAATTACGGCGGCATTGAAAACCTTTCATTAATACCGGGCTTTTGCGGGGCGGCACCTATGCAGAATATCGGTGCTTATGGTGTTGAGATAAAAGATGTTTTTCATGAGCTCGAAGCAGTTGATATGCATACCGGTGAGCTGGTAAAATTCAATTTGAATGATTGTGAGTTTGGATATAGAGAAAGCGTATTTAAAGGAAAATATAAAGGGCAGTTTCTTATTACATCTTTAAGTCTCCGTTTTATTAAACTTAATTCAGAACATGCCCGTGCGCAATACCGTTTTAAAACAGATTACGGCGATATAAAAGAAACCCTGGGCCAGATGAAGGCTTACAACCTTTCCATTAAGGCGGTTAGTGACGCCGTAATTAAAATCCGGTCCGCAAAATTGCCCGATCCTAAAAAGATTGGCAACGCGGGTAGCTTTTTTAAGAACCCTGTTATCAGCAAAGCCCGGTTCGATACACTGGTTGCACAATACCCCGTTATGCCAAGCTACCTTCAAAAAGACGGCAGCGTAAAAGTACCAGCGGGCTGGTTAATTGAACAATGTGGCTGGAAAGGCAAAGTAGTTGGCAACACCGGTTCGCACGCAACACAGGCGCTGGTGTTGGTTAATTACGGCAATGCAACCGGTAACGAAATCTGGCAGCTGGCGCTCGATATTCAGCAATCAGTAAAAGAGAAGTTTGGCATTGAAATTTCCCCGGAGGTGAATGTGGTATAGCCCAAAAATGTCTCACACCTTGCCCCAATTGCCTTTACACTTTTAAAACCCAAAAACAGTATAATTGCCTGTTAATTAAACAATTAACGCCTTTACATTTTCCCAAAACCCAAAAAAGTGTAAAGGCATAAAATGTATAAATGGCTTTAAATCAGTTCGTTGTGATATTAGTAAAATTGTAAATTGACAAAATGAAGTAAAAGTGTAAACCCTGTTATAAATTGTATTTAAATAAAAAAAAATATCATTGACGCCCTTATTAATACTTCGGATCATTATCAACCGGTGGCGGCGTATAACGTGGCGATTGGGTTCTTTGCTGGTTACTGCTTTTGTTTTTGGCTCCTGCCTCAAATTTCCATCCTACTGTTAGTAGTATAGTGTTTGTATTGTAAATACTGTTTACCGCATAGGTATTGGTAAGCTGGTAACTTGCATCTTTCGACCATCCGTAAACATAAGCAAGGTCAACATAAAAATGAGTAAGTCTTATACCTAAACCGGCGGTAAAGGCATTTCGTACATCTGTATACCCGGCAGTAACTTCCTGGTCTTTTTTAAACGGCGATGACGAAAAAGAATAACCTGCGCGTAAGCGCAAAATCTTTATGGCTGCCTCTAAACCTGCATGCACGGTATGGGTATAAGTATAAGTACTTTTAATAGTTTGATTGTAGTAAGATTCATTACCCAGCGAATCGTTAGGTACATGAATAAATGTGGCGCCTACATTCTGTATTTCATAATCAACCGAAATAAACCCGTATTGTTTGTAATAAAAGCTGGCTCCGAAATTGCCTTTCATCGGTGTTCTTAATCCATATTTAAATGCCGGTAACTGAAAAGGCTGGCTGCCGGTGCCTATCGAATAACTCGCGGTATCTTCGTTAAATCCTATCTGGTAATTTTCGTTCATCGAATACCAGGTAGGCAGGTGATATGCCGCCCCTATCCGCATAAAAGGAAACGGCCGGTATATCAAACCCAATATGCCGTTAAACCCAAATCCTGTTTCCTGGGTAACGGTATTAAATGTATAATCCTGCACAGCATTGCTCTGCGGTGTTTCGGTAAAATCGTTGGTAATGCTGTAATTTAAAATAGGCACGGCCAAGGCTACGCCTATGTAAAGCTTATCCTGCAAATTGGCGCCCAGGGCCACGTTTATGCGGTTAATAGCGCCCCTGCTTAAAATATCTGCCGATTGTGTTACCGGCGCTTTAATATTGCTGTAATACAAGCCGGTGGTTTGATTTAATCCCAGGAAATTTGCCTGGCCTGCCAATTGAATTTCATAAGGCGCATTACTAATAGGAAGCTGATTCTGGTTTAAAATATCAGCGTAGCCGTCAATCAATGAGCGGGTAGTATTGGTTGCCCCGTAATTCTGGTTGCGGTCAAAGGTGTTTGATTCATCAAAATCAATGGCAAACGAAATTGATTTCAGCGGGTGGCTGCCTGAAAAGCCCATTTGATTGCCCGTATTATCGCTCGCGTTTTTATATATTTTGGTAAACACAAATCCACCCTGGCCTAAATAAAATGAAGGTTTATGCACTATGGTATGGTTACCATCATAAATCGCTTCGTTACTGCCAATCTGAACCATCGGGGTTATAGAAAAATCAGTTGAGCGGTAAATACCTAAGCCGGCAGGATTGATGCCTATGCATCCCATATCTGCACCAACCGAACCGTACGCATCGGCTGAGCCAATGGTGCGCGCAGTGCCCGATAACCCCGTGCGGGCAAACAAAGCACTCTCATCGGGTAAATCCTGCGAAAATAAAACCTGGCTTAAAAGTATAAGTGCTGTAATTAATCCTGTCCTCATTGTTTCTTATAACATTACGTTCAACCATTCAAACGCAAATAGTAATCAAAATTATTTCAATCAGCTATGTTCTGAAAAAAAACGGAACCTTTTTGAGATTCCGTTTTTACAATATCGCGTTGTTTATTTTATCTGTGTCCACCACCGCCGCCGCCTGAGTGTCCGCCACCGCCGCCAAAGCTTCCGCCCGAACTATGTCCGCCGCCAAAACTTCCACCAGAACTGTGTCCTCCACCATAACTGCTTCCGGAGAAATGAGAACCACCTCCGCTATATCCTCCGTGGTATCCGCCACCCGCTGGTGCTGAACCCCTGTATTGTCCTCCCGAAGGGCTGCCTTGTCTTGATCCTCCTGCACTGCTGCTGTTACCCCTGTATTGAGATTGCGAATTACCTCTTTGTTGTGCAGAACCGGATTGGCCCCTCTCTGCTGACCTGGCAGAAGAATTACCATTATTACCGGCACTTGCGCCTGATTTATTGCTGTTCCATCCGCTTGGAGCTACCGATTTCCATCCGCCTTCCGAAGACTTACTTGCCTGCGCAGATTTAGCATTTCCGGAACCCGGCTGAACACCAGGTTTTTCAGATGAAAGATTATTGCTGCTGGCTTTTGAAACAGCACCGGATTTAGATGAAACATTGGCTCCCGTTAAACCGCTTTTTGTGCCAAATGCATATCCGCCGTTGTTAACACCGGTGCCAAATCCATATCCGCCATTGCCACGTCCGTAGCCACCATAACCTCCCCATCCATGATGGCCCCAACCATAGCCACCCCATCCTCTTCCGTATCCATAGCCATAAAGGCCTCCCCAGCCGCCATATCCCCAACCTAAGCCGTAACCCCAGCCTAAACCATATCCCCAGCCGTATCCCAAGCCCCAATATCCTCCGTAGTAAGGATAACCATATCCAAATCCATAAAGTCCGTAATCGTAATAAGGCGAATAGCCATAATCGTAATAGCCTAACCCGCCATAGCACGAACCGCCATAATATCTGTCCAGATCAGCTGAATAATCATTATCGCTGTAGTAGTTGTTGTTTGTTACAGTATTTCCGTTGCTGTCAACATACGTTTTGCTGTTCTGCAATTTGTAATCAGATTGGTAGCCTTCGTTGCTGCTTTGGTTAGAATAATTCTGGCTTCCTTTAGTTTGATTATTGTCGCTTTTATCGTTGGTCGGTGAGTAGTAAACGTCATCGGCCTGCGCAGAGACCTTCATAATTGCTAAAATGTTGAAGAACAGGAAAGCTGAAATGATGATCGTTTTGCGTTTCATAAGACCCCCGTTTTTATTGGTTATGACAAATTTAGTTCAAAAGAGTTTAAGCCCACTCAATGAATTTGATAATTTTGACCGATTATTAACATTATACATCATTATTAACAAAATTCACCGGTATTCAGGACTAAACCGTTACCAAATTTACGATGGCCAAAGATATTACGTCAAAACTTAACGATTATTCACAGTGGTATAATGACCTTGTTATCAAAGGTGGTTTAGCCGACCACAGCAGCGTGCGCGGATGTATGGTTATTAAACCTTATGGTTATGCAATCTGGGAAAACATGCGCGATGCGCTCGATAAAGCTTTTAAAGAAACCGGTCACGTTAATGCATACTTCCCGCTTTTTATACCTAAAAGTTTTTTGAGCAAAGAGGCCTCGCACATTGAAGGCTTTGCCAAGGAGTGCGCCGTGGTTACACACTACCGCCTTATTAACGACCCTAACGGCAAAGGCGTTATTGTTGACCCTGAAGCTAAGCTTGAAGAAGAGCTGATAGTGCGCCCAACCAGCGAAACTATTATCTGGAACACCTACAAAAACTGGATACAATCGTACCGCGATTTACCTTTATTAATTAACCAGTGGGCCAATGTGGTGCGCTGGGAAATGCGTACCCGTTTGTTTTTGCGCACAGCCGAATTTTTATGGCAGGAAGGCCACACCGCACATGCAACAGCTAAAGAAGCCGTTGAAGAAACAGAAAGAATGTTGGACGTGTACGCCACCTTTGCTGAGGAATTTATGGCGCTGCCGGTTATTAAAGGAAAGAAAACCCCGAACGAAAGATTTGCCGGTGCCCTGGATACCTATTGCATTGAGGCTATGATGGGCGACGGGCAGGCTTTACAGGCCGGTACATCGCATTTTTTAGGGCAAAATTTTGCCAAAGCTTTTGACGTACAGTTTTTGAATAAAGAAAGCAAACTCGAACACGTATGGGCTACCAGCTGGGGTGTTTCAACACGTTTAATTGGTGCTTTAATTATGGCGCATAGTGATGATGATGGATTAGTCATGCCTCCAAAACTGGCTCCTTTGCAGGTAGTCATTGTCCCCATCTTCAAAACAGAGGAAGAGATGAACAAGCTGCATGAAAAATGTGCACCGGTAATGAAGGAACTGAAATCCAAAGGAATTTCGGTGAAGTTTGATACAGATGATACCAAGCGCCCCGGATTCAAATTTGCTGAGTACGAATTAAAAGGCGTACCGGTAAGGTTAGCTATGGGCATGCGCGATTACGAAGCAGGTACCGTTGAAGTGGCTCGCCGCGATACCAAGGAAAAATCAAGTCAGCAGTTTGAAGGTATAGCTGCGTATATCGAAAAACTGTTGGTAGATATACAGCAAAACATTTACAACAAAGCGCTTGCCTTCCGCAATGCAAACATACGCGAGGTAAACAGCTGGGATGAGTTTTTAAAAACAATTGAGCAACCCGGTTTTATATCGGCGCATTGGGATGGCACCTCCGAAACAGAAGATAAAATAAAAGAACTGACCAAAGCCACCATCCGTTGTATACCTTTGAACAACCCGCAGCAGGATGGCGTTTGTGTATTCAGCGGTAAACCAAGTAAAGAGCGTGTAATTTTTGCACGGGCATATTAATGTAAATGGAATGCTGATTTGTTATGATTCTTAGGATGAAATTGTGATTTCAGTAGTTGAAAAGCAGTTTTTGAAGTTTTGGTTTTATCATTTCTAAATCATAAAAATCATAACAAATCAGCGTTCTATAAAATCGAAAAAATGAAAGACAAATTTTTAAATCTGTTCCGTAACTGGAAACCCGAAACGGAGATGACCGTTAAAGTAAAGTTTATAAAAAAAGGAACAGACACTCCGTTAACCGGTGAGCAATATACCGCCCGTTTATACGACCAGGAGCTTTTTCAGGATGACGAGTATCTGGGCCATGCACCGCTAAACGAAAAAGGCGAAGCCCACATTCATTTCTCGCCTGCCGATATCCGTAACTACCATTTTGGTTTTGAAGAACTACCCGACCTTTACGTATTGCTTTTTGATGGCGACGTAGTTCACTTCCAAAGCGCAGTTTGGAAGAACGTAGACTTTGAAAAACTGGCCCTGCTGGACGTGAACGAAGGCGAAGTTTTGAATTTCGGGACGTTTGAGGTGGATTGAGGTTATCTTTAATTTCAGGCCTTCCTCTCCAAAACCACAAAATCAAAATGATGCTTGTGCTTCTCATCCGCCCAATGGCTTTCGCTGCTAACTATTTTCCAGTGGCTGTCTAAAATATCAGGTGCAAAAGCATCAGCATCAATAAACGTGCTGTGCACTTTGGTAAGGTAAACTTTATCTGTTTTAGAGAAAACCTGCTTATAAATTTCACCGCCGCCAATTACCATCAACTCTGTTTCGCCTGCTTTTTGGGCCAGTTCAATGCCTTCCTCCAGGCTTTTTACAACAACGGCGCCATCAGCATGGAAATCTTTTTGACGGGTAATGACAATGTTGGTTCTCCCAACCAGCGGCCTGAATTTTGGAGGGATGGAATCCCAGGTTTTGCGGCCCATTAAAACATGGTGGCCCATGGTTATTTTTTTAAAATACTCCATGTCTTTGGGTAAGCGCCAAAGCAAATTGCCACCGGCGCCTATGGCGTTATTATCTGATACTGCAACTACGATAGAAATTTTCATGAACCGTCAATTTTTAAAAAGGCGCGTCATTGCGAGGCTTTGCGAAGCAATCCTGTATTTGGACTGGTGTCGAAATGCAAATGCACGATTGCTTCGTTGCGCCCCCTGCCATAACATTGGTGAAACTAAGGTAAACATTATTACCACCACGGAAAACCGGGTATGTTGAGAAATATTCTCAAATTAAAGAAAAATAAATTCTCACTTTTGTCATGTCATCCATTAAAACGTGATAATATGAATCAACAGCAATTTTGGGATATAATACAAGACTCATTACGGGCAGGCAATGCCGAAGACCAGCTTGAATTTTTAAGCGACAAGCTGGAGAATTTTTCGAAGGAAGATCTGGTTGACTTTGATTACATTTTCAGAAGCCTGCATGAAGCCTGCTACAATTGGGATATCTGGGCAGCCGCTTATACCATACAGGGCGGTTGCAGCGATGACGGCTTTATCGATTTCAGAAGCTGGCTGGTGGCGCAGGGCAAAGAAGTATTTGAAAAGACCCTCGCAAATTCAGACAGCCTTGCTGAGCTTGGAAAAGAAAGACTGGAGGAAAGTGAAGAGGCTGAAGACTTTTATTACCTGGCCGCCGATGCTTACCAGGAATTAACCGGCAAAGAAATAGAAAGCGACCCCGCCTACAAAGAAATTGACTACAAAGAAGCACCCGATGGTAATGATTGGGATGAAGAGAACCTGGATGATTTAAAAGCCCGGAACCCGCAGGTCTTTAAGCTGTTTTGGAAGTAGAATTTGTGTTAACGTGTTAAGGTGTTAATGTGCGAATGCAAAAAACGTTAACACATTAACACGTTCGCACATTAACACGTTAACGGACCTACAACAACGCTTTCTTACTCGCCACCGAATCCCTCATACCGTTCAAACATTTTTCAGCCCATTTGCGGCTTGGCTCGTGGTCTGTCATTTCGGGCCGGAAGTAGATGCTGGTGAAGTTGTCGAATTTCATAGGGAAAAGCTTCGGGTCCCAGGCGCTTTCAGAGTAAATAATACCATCAGTAACTTTGGCCAGGGCAGCGGCCAGATGACCGTAGGCAATATTCACCAATGCCGATTGACCGGCCGAACGCTTAAAATACCATTTAATATTATACTCCTTAATCTGCTGAATTTCTTTTGCACTAACCAGGTCGTGACAAACTTCTTCAATATAAGTTGGCCAGTAATCCAGTGTCTCACTCAGTTTGTTGCAATATGCTTCAGTACCACCTTTGGCTTTGTCCATGGTAAACCATGCATATTCAGTTCCCTTCCATACAAATTTTTCTTCAGGCTTTATCTGGTTAATGTATTTCTCATCGTTGTCATGCACATTAACCGACAGTTTAACTACCGGGCTCAATTGATAAGAACGCAGATAATCGTTAATACTTTGTTCTGCAATATTTACAACGTTGGCGTAGGTAAGGCGTTCGTCTATTTTGGTTGGGATAACCCCGAATGATGTACTCATATAATTAACATTAGCAGGTAAGAATAATTTGATACGCCTTGCAAAAGCCATCAAAGATAGCATAAATGCGCCGATATAAGCATAATTCTGCTCATTGCCTGCCTTGTTTGACGTTTTAGCCTGCCTTGTTTACCGTTAAAATCGCGAACTATCATCTTTTGGGGGCGTATTATACTGTATACTCTTCAGGTCGCCTTGTTATTAAGTATGCCACCCTGTATTTGCTATTTGACGGCTTTCTGTCGAATTATGACATGGTAAAATGCCGTAGATATAAATATTAAGTATTTTTAATGTATTTTTTACCCCTGAGTTCACCCAGTAATTGCCCGCAGCTGTAGTTTATATGCAGGCATAAGTTTTAAAGTTTTAACCCATGAAAAACTGTTTACTTCTCTATGCCCTGTTGTTATGTTTGTTGTCTTTCGGGCAGGCCCCCCAGGAAATGAACTACCAGGCAATTGCCCGCAATGCTGCAGGCCAGCCGTTGCCCAATAATACAACGGTTTCCATCAGGTTTCAGATACATGACCAGACACCATCGGGCGCAATCGTTTTCCAGGAAAGCACTACAGCCGTTACCAATCAGTTTGGCCTTGTAACCCTGGCTATCGGGCATACCGGTAACCTGGCTACAGTTAACTGGAGCAACGGCCCTAAATATTTACAGGTTGAATATGACCCGGCCGGCGGCGCCAATTATACCGATATGGGAACAACCCAGTTATTGAGCGTGCCTTACGCCTTATTTGCAGCCAATGCGGCCGGCGGTGGAACCACAGGCCCTACCGGACCGGCAGGAACACCGGGGGTAGCAGGACATACAGGTGTAACCGGGCCTACTGGTTCTGCAGGAGCACAGGGCAGCGCCGGAACTCCGGGTGTTGCGGGTGCAACGGGAGCTATGGGCCCCACAGGTTTGGCCGGCGTAGCAGGCAGCGTGGGTGCAACCGGCGCAGCCGGGCCATCTGGTATGGATGGAGCTGCGGGAGCAACAGGCCCTTCAGGAGTTGATGGGGCGCCCGGCTTACAAGGGCCAAGTGGTTTGGATGGCAATACTGGTCCAACGGGTTCAACCGGCCCAAGTGGTGAGCAGGGTGCAACCGGCCCCAGTGGCGGACCAGTTGGGCCTACCGGTCCAACAGGTAATGACGGAACAAACGGAACCGATGGTGTTACCGGTGCAACAGGAGGCACCGGTGCTGATGGTATACAAGGCCCAACCGGCCCTACCGGTGCAACCGGTGATACCGGCGACGTAGGTGCCACAGGCCCGGGCGGTGGCCCCACAGGCCCCACCGGTATTGATGGCGCTACCGGTCCGGCAGGAGCTACCGGTGCAGATGGAATGGCCGGTCCAACAGGTGCTGACGGAGCGCCGGGATTACCGGGCGCAACAGGACCTCAGGGGCCAAGTGGGGTTGACGGAGCACCGGGTTTACCCGGCAGTACAGGGCCGGAAGGACCAAGTGGTGCAGACGGACAACCGGGTGCACCCGGCGCAGCAGGCCCGGCAGGCCCGCAGGGAGCTACCGGAGCACAGGGAAATCCAGGTGCAGCTGGCCCGCAAGGTAATACCGGTTTACAGGGCGCAACAGGTGCTCAGGGAGTGCAGGGAAATACCGGTGCTGCGGGGGCAACTGGTTCCATTGGTTTACAGGGACCAGCCGGGGCCACAGGCGCACAGGGCGCACCTGGTGTTGCAGGACCTCAGGGAATAACAGGCGCACAGGGTAATCCGGGCGCCGCAGGGCCACAAGGCAATACCGGTCAGCAGGGGGCTACCGGTCAGCAGGGTTTACAAGGTGCAACCGGTGCTGTTGGTGCTACCGGTAACCAGGGTATGCAAGGAGTAACAGGACAGCAGGGACCTGCCGGCGCCATCGGCGCAACAGGTTTAACCGGCCCAACCGGTTTGCAGGGAATACAAGGCGTTACCGGTGCCATGGGTGCCACAGGTGCACAGGGCATTCAGGGAATTACCGGAGCGGTTGGCGCAACCGGTGATAAAGGTATACAGGGTGTAACAGGTGCGCAGGGAATTCAGGGCTTTACCGGTGCCGTTGGCGCAACCGGCGCACAGGGAATTCAGGGTATTACCGGTTCACAAGGTATACAGGGATTGGTTGGACCAACCGGTCCGCTGGGCGCTGCCAGTGGCGATCTTTCGGGTAATTACCCTTCTCCTACCGTATCAAAAATTCAGGGTAATCCTGTAAGTTCAAATACACCTTCTTTAAACCAGGTATTAAAATGGAACGGCACAGCATGGGTACCTTCAGCCGATAGCAGTGATTTTGCATGGAACTTGTTAGGGAATGCAGGAACCAACCCTGCTACAAATTTTATTGGCACTACAGATGCCAGCAATCTTTCGTTTAAAGTAAACAGCCAGAATGCAGGTTTAATAGACTTTAGCTCCTTTAATACTTCTTTTGGTTATCAATCGGCCAATGCCAACACGGGCGTATCGAATACTGCCTTAGGTTATCAAACTCTCTATACAAATAATACCGGCGGTTATAACACTGCTATCGGGCAAACATCCTTGTTTTTAAATACCGCCGGTTCAGATAATTCGGCTTTCGGCCAAAGTTCCCTGTTCCTGAACACTACCGGTTCAAACAACGTTGGCTGCGGTTACAGGGCTTTATATTCTAATGACACCGGCTCGGCCAACACAGCTGCGGGGTGGCAGGCGCTGTACTCAAACACGCACGGCTCATTTAACGTAGCCGATGGTTACAAAGCATTATGGAATAACCTGACCGGAACGCTGAACACAGCGGTTGGATATAATGCCAACGTAAGCGCGGGCGCTTTAACCGATGCTACTGCCATTGGTTCAAACGCAACCGTAAATGCCTCGCATAAAATACGTTTAGGAGATGCAAACATTACCGTGGTTGAAGGTCAGGTTGCATACAGCTTTCCTTCCGACGGAAGGTTTAAATACAACATTACTGAAAGTGACGTGAAAGGCCTTGATTTTATTACCCGTTTACGCCCCGTGGTTTACAACTTCGATACTAAAAAGTTTGAGGAGTTCCTGACTAAAGATATGACTCCTGAAGAAAGGAAGTCTCGTTTGGAAGGACGTGATTTTACAGCTGCTTCTTCAGTTCGTCAAAGCGGTTTTATTGCGCAGGAGGTTGAGCAGGCTATGAGGGCCAGCGGCTATGATTTTAACGGGCTGCATAAACCTGAAAACGAAAACGACAATTACAGCGTGGCATACAGTCAGTTTGTAGTACCATTGGTAAAAGCAGTACAGGAACAACAAACAATGATTGATGCACAGAAAAAAGACATTGAAGAGTTAAAGAAACAAAATGCTTTAATGCTGCAGGAAATTGAATTATTGAAGAAGAAATAGCCAATGAGCTATGCGCTTTGATCTGTGGGTATTGTAAAACTCATAGCTCAGGGCCACTGCTCAAAGCCCGTAGTTTTTTAAGTATCAAATATGCTACCGCATGAATAAAGTGATTTACGCTTTCCGGTTTTTAAAGTTTGCCCCGTTAACCGGGCACGGCTTAAAAACCTGGTTTACATTGTTTTTGTTTTTTTATGCGGGCATTGGCTACGGCCAGTATTGTTTACCTAATTACCAGGTAAGTTCATGTGGCTCGGGCGATTACATAGCCGGTGTGCAGTTTAATACTATCAATAATCAAAATGCGGTTTGCCCGCCGGTAAATCCAAATAATACCGACTATTCTACCACCTACTGCACCAGCGTATGCCCCGGGGCCAGCTACCAGATTACCATAACCAACAATCCCAACAACGGCGAATACATAGCGGTTTGTATTGATTTTAATGATAACGGCGATTTCTCCGGGCCCGGTGAATTTTTTCCAATAGGCTATGCTTCCCCGGGTTCTGTATTGAGCGCCAACATTATTATACCGGCAAACGCTACGCCCGGCAATTCAAAACTGCGCGTGTTTTGCCAGGGCGGCATTGTTCCGCTTGGGCAAGCGGATATATGTGGCAACCTCTCAACCGGCGAAGTACAGGATTATTGTTTAACCATCAACCCGGGGGTATCGGTTAACCTGGGTAATGGTATTTCGCAATGTGGGGGCACTGCCATATTAGATGCAGGCAATGCGGGCTCTACCTACATGTGGTCTGATGGTTCCACAGCCGAAACGTTACAGGTCAGTGTGAGCGGCAATTACAGTACAACAGTCACCAATAGTAACGGGTGTTCAGCCACTTCTACTGAGCAGGTTATTATTAAACCGGTACCGGTTGTTTATCTGGGCAATGACATCACCAGTTGCGGTGGCGCTGTAACATTAAATGCCGGAAATCCCGGCCAAACCTATTTATGGAGTGATGGTGAAACAACCCAAAACATACAGGCAGATTCCACCGGCACTTACAGTGTCTCAGTTACTAACTCAGCTAACGGTTGCTCCGCCAGCGATACTATCATGGTTACCATTGATACTATACCGGTTGTAGTGCTCAATACGATTGCACCCAAATGTGGCGGTACAGATACGCTTGATGCCGGCAATGCAGGCTCAGTGTATTTATGGTCTGATGGGTCTACTAACGAAACTGTTGTTATCAGCAGCAGTGCCATTTACAGGGTTACAGTAACTAACGGTAACCAATGTTCGGCCACCGCTTCTGAAAATATAATTATACATCCGCTGCCTGTGGTTTCTTTAAATATCCAGCAAAATGTATGCAATACGGTTGCCAGTTTCAGCCTGTATGGCGGGGCGCCGGCCGGTGGGGCATACTTTGTAGATTATATCGCCGATACCTCTTTCAATACAATCGATGCCGGTATAGCAGGGCACCAGGTTACATATATTTATTCAGATTCTTTGGGCTGCACTGATTCGGCTTCTACCTATATCACCGTTCGCAAACATCCGTTTATTACTACGCTTAATTTTCCGCCCACCTGCGCAGGTGGCACTCCGATTGACCTCAATAATTATTTTACCCCGCCGGGTGGTGTTTATATTGGCTTAGGGGTCGCCACGCATTATTTTTATCCCCCGTTAAGCGGGCCCGGTAAGGATACTGTCATAGATATCGTTACTGATAATTACGGCTGTGTTGATACTTCCATTTTCCCGGTTACCATTCAACCTGCGGTGCGTGTTTCAATGACCCCGAGCGTTTTAGATAATGCCATTTGTGCCGGACAAACGGTTTCTTTCAATGCGGCCGGTGCCGAACAATACCAGTTTTTCATTAATGGCGTGGCTGCCGATAGTCTGTCTTCAACAAATACATACAGCACCTTTGCCTTGCAGAATGCCGATGTTGTAACCGTTGTTGGAACAAATGCCTGCTCGGCTGATACTTCCGGTCCGCTGGGGTTTGAGGTGCACTCATTACCTGTAGTTTCGGCCGGTAATGATACCTCTGTCGCCCTGGGCCAGTCTGTTCAGTTAAACGGAGTTGCTACGGGTTCAGGACTGCTGGTTTATCAATGGAGCCCAGCGCCGGTACTCAGCATTGCCAACATTCCCAATCCTGTTTATTCCGGGTCTGCCGATTCGACTGTATTTACTCTTTCAGTATCCGACACCTATGGCTGTATTGATTCAAACCATGTTACCGTTTACGTATATGTGCCCAATGCCATTGTGTTGCCCAACATTATTACGCCTGATGGCAACGGCAAAAACGATACCTGGAAAATAAACAGCCGTGTTGACCTTACCGGTTCAAAGCTTACCATTTTTAACCGCTGGGGCGAAACGGTATTTTACGAAGAGAATTACCATAACGAGTGGGGTGGAACCTATAAAGATACCGGCGAGAAACTTCCGGATGGAACATACTATTACGAGTTAACAGTTCCATCACAGGATAACCATTTGTATAAAGGGGCTATTAATATTTTAAATGGCGGAGGTAAGTAGGAAAAGGCTTTGTCTAGATTTAATAAACCTTTCCCCGTAAAATAATGAAGAAGGTCTCCCCTCTCCTTCGGAGAGGGGAGATGTCCAAAGGACAGAGGGGTGAGGAGGCTCTTTAAAGCGAAATTGATATGATGAAAAAATATATTTTACTTTCAGTTTGGATGTTGCTGCTTACGGTGCAACTGAGGGCGCAGCAATTGCCTCTTTACAGCCAGCTGTATTTTATGCGGTTGCTGTATAACCCCGCCCTCACCGCCTATAACGGAAGCACCGACATATACGGCTTTTACCGCGATCAGTGGACCGCCATACAGGGCCACCCGGTTACTGCGGGCGTAGTCGGCGAAGTAAGTTTATGGAACGACAGGATTGGAACAGGGTTTAATTTATACCAGGATAACACCGATATAATACACCGTATTAACGCGCAGGTATATTATGCCCAGAAAGTTAAACTGGCCAAAGATCACACACTTTCGTTGGGTGTGGCGCTCGGAATGACTGAAACATCCATAGATTTTTCGAATGTTGTGGCCGCCGACTTGGATGATGCCGGCATAGCCCAGGGCTACAAAGGCGGAGCAGCATTTAATATGAACGTAGGCCTTGCTTACCAATGGAAAAAACTGACTATCCATTTTGCAGTACCACAGGTGGTGAATACCGAAGCACATATCATCAGCCAGTTAAAGGAGAGTGACTATACCAACGTAAGGCACTTTTTGGGCGGGGCAAGTTATGAGCTAAGTTTTGCACACGAAAAATATAATATTGAACCCAGTGTTTTATTAAAAGCGGCTCCCGGTTTGCCTATGCAGGTAGACGGAGAGATTACCGCCAATTACAAGCGTTTTCTTTTTCTGGGTGTAGGTTACCGGTCGGCGTACGGTCTGTCTGTAAATGCCGCAGTCCGCATCAGTAAAATAATAACCATCGGATATGCCTATGAGGATCCCATCATCCCCCATCTTAACTACGCCATTACCAAAGGAACCCACGAAGTAATATTTGGCGTAAACTTTGATAAATGGCTTAAAAAGAAAAACACAAACAAGGATAAGATAGAGGAGAACAAACCTGAAGACGATACAAATAAGAAACTGGATTCTCTGATTCAGATGGTAAACAAGCTGGATAGTGCCGTAGCTGCTATTAAAGATTCGAAACAGTACCTGGACAGTGCACAACATAGCCTCGACTCTATATTGGCTAAAAACATGGAGCAGGATGCTAAAATTAAGGAACTCAGCGACCGCATGAACGCCATGAAGGCGCAGTTTAAAGACAGCCTTGATAATATGGCTAAAGCCTACCGCCAGAGGGTTAAAGAAAACCCACCGGTTAATTTCCCGGATGCGATTAATAAGGATACGAAAGCCGATGAAGGAGAAATATACCGTTTGAACAGTGTTTCTTTTGGTTTGAACAGTAGTTACCTCCAGAAACAATCCTACAAAGAGTTGGATAATGTTGTAGACTTCCTGAAACTAAATCCTAAAATTCATATCCGGATATTGGGGCATACTGATTCCATTGCCTCCTCAAAATACAACCAATGGCTTTCTGAACGCCGGGCAATGAGCGTATACGATTACCTCCTTAACAAAGGCATTTACGGCGATAGGCTGGTTTACATTGGCTTTGGCGAAAAAGTGCCGATAGCAGATAATGCTACAGAAGCCGGACGGGCAATGAACAGAAGAGTTGAGTTTGAAATTGTGAAATAGGGTTTTGCTGTTAATGCCTTTTAAAAAACTCCCAGATAACTTCGCTGGCAATTAACTGGTGTGTGGTTTTACCAACCAGCATGGCTGGCAGGTATTGATAGCCACCCGGCCAGGTGTGGCCCCCGTTGCCAATAACATAGCTTATTACTTCAGTGTTGTTTTTTCCACCCGGATAAGTGGTGCGGGTAACCGTGGTGGCATCGTTTTTTAATTCGGGAAGATTGGTAATGGTGGGTTGAAGATTGCATCCATCCCTGCGTGCCCATTTTTCAACAATATCATGATGGGAGAGCAGGGTACTTTTGGGTAAGCGCGGTACCACGCCACCATTAACCGGAACCAGTTTATCCTTATCGCCGATAACAAGCATTACCGGCATAGGTTTTTCAGTTTGGCAGTTGGCATCTACTGCCGAGTCGACGGTTGCAGCCACGGCTGCTACAGCGGCAATTTTATCGGGCAACTCACAGGCAAGCCTCATAGTCATAAACCCGCCGTTCGACATGCCCCCGACATATACTTTTTTAGGGTCGATATTAAATTCAGAAACCAGGAAATCAATCAGTGTCCGTATAAATTCCACATCGTTTATTTCTTCATTTCTTCCGCGGCCGTCGTTCCATTGGTGGCCCATTCCTTCGGGATAAATCAGCATAAACTTCTCCTGTTCGGCAATGGCTGAAAAGCCGGTAAGTTGTTCCATATTTTCAGCATCACCACCGGCGCCGTGCAGCATTATTACCAGCGGCATTCCTTTCAGTTTATCCCAACCGGTTGGGCGGTAAAGGGCGTAGGTACGCGTATACTCGCCGGCGGTAATGCTTTCCCGTAATAGTTGTTTATTATCGGGTTCTCCGGCATGCAGTTGCTGGCCGGCAAAGTTGAGCAGCAGCAGAAATAAATAAGGCGATGCTTTCCTTGTCATAATCAGGAAATGAATATAGTTACAAATTAAAAGGCCACACTGATTTTTCAGTGTGGCCTTTATTAATATTTATAGTGTCGTAATTATCTGCTTAATACAACTTCTTTCACAGCCCTCTTTTCACCCTGCCTGATTTCAATAATATAAACTCCGTCGGGATAAGAAGAAAGGTCTACCTGTGTTTGTAAATCGGTAAGCGGCCTGCTCATTAAAACCTGGCCTAAAACATTTTCAAGTTTAAAGCTGGTGCCATTGGTTAATTTGCTTAGCTGAACAAATGCCTGAGAACGCGCCGGGTTCGGATAAACACTAAAACTCAGCTCATCACTTACCGGGCTGATGGCCGTTCCGAACGTACCGGCAACAGTAGCTGAAGCCGTTTCAAAGCAGCCGTTGTGGTCTGTAATGGTAACGGTATATGTTCCTGCCTCAAGGTTCGAAATTGTTTGAGCAGTTTCACCATCGCTCCATGCGTAGGTATAAGGTCCTGTTCCACCGGTAATGTTTTCAATAGTGGCAGTTCCGGTATGCTGGGTGTGTATAGTGCTGGTAGTGGTTACAGACGCCTGTATTGTTTCGGGTTGGGATATAACTGCATCAACTACCGTGGTGCAATGGTCCATATCCGTAACAGTCAGTGTATAAGTTCCTCCTGTAAGGTTTGAAATGCTGGTTGCGGTTGATGCATTGCTCCACAAATAAGTTAATCCGCCTGCACCACCAGTGGCAATAACAGATGCTGTTCCGTTAGCAGCCGTACAACTGCTGATACCTGCTGTAGTAATGGTGGCATCTATGCCTGCTGGCTGGGTTAACGCTTTGGTAACTACAAATGAGCACCCAACCGCATCGGTTACAGTAATTGAATAACTGCCGGCGCTAAGGTTGTTAGCCGAAGAAACATTAAGGCCGTTATTCCAGCTATAGGTATAGGTTGGTATTCCGCCTGAAGGCGTTACATCAATTACGCCATTAGCAGCGCCGTTACAGGTAAGATCAACGGTTGTAGCCGAGGCAATAACTTTTGGATAAACGCTTACTACATAAGTAGTATTCTTGATAGCACCGGCGCTGTCAATTTTGGCAGTGTAAACGGTAGTGCCTGTCGGAGTTGCCAGGGTATAAGCGCAGGTTGGGCAGGCCAGGCCTAAAGCCGGTGTCCAGTTATAAGTGGCATGGCCAACAATTTGTGCAGTCAGCTTTGCAGTATCGCCGGCACAAATTGAAATATGGTTAGCCGCGTTGGAGGGTGAAGGGTTCAGCGGTTCAATGCCTAACAAGGCTGCTTCCTGGGTACTGAAATTATATCCACCGGCAGTAAGCGAGTTAACGTTATAATATCCGTTGGCGCTTCCGCCCCAGCCCCAGTTCATGTGCAGCAGGCCGTTGCCATCATAGCCGTCACAAACCCAGGTGTGCCCGCCTGCCGTAGGGTCCGCGCCAACATATTGAACCGGACGGCCTGCATCCAGGTCAGTTTTTATCAGATTGAACCAATCAGTTGCGTTGTACGAACTTTCATAAACTCCCTGTATGGTATTTGGATTATAACCGAAGTAAGTGGTATAAGCCGTTTGTGCCGAAGCGCCCCATCCGCCTATTACCTGTGCACCGCTGCCACCCTGGGCATCAGTTCCGTAATCCATACCCACGCTTATGCCGCATTGAAACATCAGCGATGCAACAGAGGCGTTAAAAGTATTGACCGAGATTGGCATAGCCAGCCAGTTATAAGTGGAGTCGGCAAAATTAGCCGACAAAGTCCCTATGTTATTTTGATAAAAGCCACCGCCATCATCATATGAATAAGCTCCGGCGCCCTGTGCAGGGTAACTCCAGAATTTCATTATCTGCGCCATAGTGGTAGCTACACATCCGGTTACGGTTTTTGAACCGCTTACAACAGGGCAGTAGGCATTATAATATGGCTCCTGGTTCCATTCGGTATAAATTAACGGAGCCACCACGCTGCTTTTCATATCGGCGGGTTTTTGGCCGCTGTTATAGGCGCTCCATAAGCTGCTGATATGTTGGTTAGCCGGAAGTTGCTCACGGATACCGCGGTAAACATGCTGCGCAGCATGGTTCATCCAGTCTACAACACCTGTTTTATTCAGGTCGCTCTGGAAATTTGAAGTGGTTGAATACGCCAATATCGGCACTATAATGTCATCGGCAGATACAATAACAAAACCCGGACCGGGTGTAATGTTGAAGGCATAAAAATCCACCGTGTTATCGGCTTCTTTTCTGGTATAATAAAGTGTTGCGCTTACATTGGCCGCAGTACGGCTATCTGTTGCATTTACTTTGAAGAAGTTTACCGCCACTGCCCGGGCCTGCTCAACAGTTATTGTTGCAGCAAAAACACCATTAAAAGAAATCAGCACAGCGAAGGCGAAACCAAGAAGACTTTTTCTCATGTAAAAGTTGTTATTTATGGCTACTTATTTAAAAAATGGAATCAACGAAATTAAACAAAAAATCATCCAATTGGCTACTTAATTCATGGTACTAACAGGTTTGTTAAAATGAAGTTCGTCATGTTTTTGAGTTTTTAATGTTTTTAGCGGTTTTTGGCAAGAAAAACAGGCCTCTCCCCGACAGTGCTTTGCCCGTAGGTCCCTATCTATTCGAAGAATGGAGAGGGTGTCCGCACGCAGTGCCGGACGGGAGAGGCCTGTATTTGGGCTGTTTCTTAAAAAACAATCCTGAAATTGAAGCAGGGGTATTAAATTGCAGGCCTTTTTGGATTATGATTTCGAAACCTACCATACAGAAGATTATAGAGGAAGCCCGCGTGGAAGACGTGGTAGGTGAGTTTGTTACCCTGAAGCGCCGCGGGGCTAATTTGCTGGGACTGTGCCCTTTCCATAACGAGAAAACGCCCTCGTTTAACGTAAACCCGGCGCGCAACATTTATAAATGTTTTGGGTGCGGCAAGGCCGGCGGCCCTTTGCAGTTTTTGATGGATTATCAGCAACTCACTTATCCTGATGCGTTGCGGTACCTGGCCAAAAAGTACAATATTGAAATTGAAGAAACCCGCGATGAAACTGACCAGAAGGAGCAGATAGAAAAACAGAACCTGACAGAGAGTATTTACATTGCCAATGCTTACGCCCAGAAGTTTTTTACCGATTACATGTTTAATAATGAAGCTGGTTCGGTTGGCCTGGCCTATTTTAAAGAGCGGGGCTTTTTAGATAAAACCATTGAGAAATTTCAACTGGGATATGCACCCGATGGGGGAGATGTGCTTACCAAAAAGATGTTGAAAGAAGGCTTTCAGCTGGATATTTTGAAGAAGGCCGGCCTTACATCGCCCAAAGAGGGAAGCACCTATGATTTCTTCCGTAACCGGGTCATGTTCCCTATCCATAACATGACCGGTAAGGTAGTTGCCTACGGCGGGCGCATCATGGTAAAAGATGAGAAGGCGCCCAAGTATGTAAACACCGCCGAAAGCGATGTTTACCAGAAAAGCAAAATCCTGTATGGCGCTTTTTTTGCGAAAAATGAAATACGCAAAAAGGATGAGTGCCTGATGGTGGAGGGGTATACAGATGTTATTTCGTTGCACCAGGCGGGCATCGAAAATGCGGTTTCTTCATCCGGCACTTCTTTAACGGTTGAGCAAATCAGGTTAATAAAAAGGATTACACCCAACATAACCATGTTGTACGATGGTGATGCCGCCGGTATAAAAGCCGCATTGCGCGGAACCGACCTGATTCTGGAGGAAGGCATGAACGTAAGGGTGGTAATTTTGCCCAGCCCCGAAGACCCGGATAGTTATGTAAAGAAAGTAGGCACGGATGCTTTTCAGAAATACATACAGGAGAATAAAAAAGACCTGATACTTTTTAAAACTTCATTGTTTGCCGCAGAAGCCAAAACCGACCCGATTAAAAAGGCGGAGTTGATACGCGACATTGTAGATTCTATTGCCAAAATACCTGATTCGATACAACGCTCGGTTTATGTAAAAGAAAGCAGCCAGCTGTTCGATATGAGCGAACAGATTTTGATAACCGAGGTAAACAAAACCCGGCGCAAAAAGCAGGGCGAGCAACAGAAGGAAGAAGAGAAACAGCAACAGCGTGAAGAGGTTAAAAGGGATGATCTTTCGGCCGCTGCGCACAAGCAGGACACATTCGATAACCCAACCAACCTGCCCATTCTTGAACATGATATCATCAGGATATTGCTCGAGTTCGGCTCATGGAAAACACAGGGTGAAGAGCATGAAATACCGGTAGTGCAATATGTGCTTGATGAACTCGAAGGCCTGGATATTGAAACTCCGAAGTATAAAGTAATTTATGATTTGATTAAACGGGAACTTGCCGAAGGCCGCGTGCATGACGAGGCCTATTTTACGGCTAATGATGATGAGCAGGTAAGAAACCTGGCTATTGATATTTTGACCCAGCCCTATACCCTGAGCGATAACTGGTGGTTAAAATACAAAGTGGCTGTAACTGAAAAGAAGGACAGGTTTGTAAAAGATATTCACTCTACCATTATCCGCTTTAAGCAGTTTAAAAACATTGCTGAATTGCGTAAGGTTGAAAAGCTGATTAAAGAAGCTAAAGACGACGGCGAACTACTAAAGCTTATTAAACTTCATAAGCTGCTGATTGAGCAGAAAAAAGAATTTGCCCGTACAATAGGTAATGTAATTTACCGGCCGGCAACGTAGATATTAATTTGCGCAGGTTCCCTCACCCATTCTATCTACATTTCCTCTCTGCTTTTTCACAGCAAATTTTAATAGCTCGTTCTCCTTCTCCATTTTGCTCTGAAAATGGAGAAGGAGATGTCCAAAGGACAGAGGATGAGGCAGGCAATGTAATTTACCGGCCGGCAACATAACAGTTAAGGTTCAGTTTACTTTTACTTAACCATTTGCTCCTATCATTACACGCATAAATAGAAACTATGCGTTACCCCCTGATTGCCCTGCTTGTTTTGATAAGCTGCTTATCATTTAGCCAGATTACTGTTGATGTGCGCAGCCTTGGCGCCGTTGGCGACAGCGCTACACTTAATACCACATTTATTCAACAGGCTATTGACAATGTTAGCCAGGCCGGTGGTGGCACTGTTTTAATTGATAGTGGTATTTATTCTTCAAGCACCTTGATTCTTAAATCTAACGTTACATTAAGAATAACACCCGGCACCGTTTTAAAAGGGTTGGGTAATGCTTCATATCCTTATATACCTTACAATACTCCGTCGTGGCCAACTTACCAATATAGCCAGCAAGGCCTGATATTTGCCGAGCAGGTTTCCAATATCCGCATTACCGGTGGCGGAACTATTGATGGAAATGGTTTTCAGTTTGTTTTTCTGAGCATTCCGAAAAACTTTCGCCCCATAGGTTTGCGGTTGCACGATGTAAATGGTTTGATCATTGACAGCATTAATCTGAGGCAGGCACCACAATGGATGGCACATTTAATGGGTTGCACCAACGTGCACATTAATGCAGTAAACGTTTATAACCAGGGTCTGGGGGTGAATGATGGTATTGATATTGATTTTTGCCGGAATGTGCTGGTAGAGAATAGTCATTTTGATACCAACGATGATTGCCTCCCGGTTAAAACACAAGCCAACGACAGCGTTTGCCGCGATGTATTAATACGCAATTGCACTATGGCTACTTTTGAAAGGCCGGTTAAAGTGGGCTGCGAATCTTTTGGGCCACTTATCAATATCCGTTTTCAGAACATTACAGTGAATGCAAGTTCGTATCCCCTTTCAGAAACTCCGCTGAACGCAATTTATATTGGTATAGCTGATGGCGGCTCGGCTGATTCAATTTTTATTGACAGTATACAGGTAAATACGCTTTTCACAACCCCGATATTTATAAGGCTTTGCGAGCGCGATTTTCAGTACGATACAACGGTGCCGCACCAATTACCCAAATACCTGCGTAATGTTTGGATAAGCAATGTTACCTGTCCTGGAACCATTATTCCCAGCTCGGTTTCCGGTATTCAGGGATACGATCCGGAAAATATTCATTTAGGTGGTATTAGCCTTACGGTGCCTGGCGGGGCGCCCGGTGTTACCGGTAACTTACCCGGACTGGATTCATTAAGACCGGAGTGTAATATATGGGGAGATTCATTACCTGCATACGGTTTGTTTTCGTGGCATGTAAACGGTTTATATCTTGATAGTTTTTGCGTAACTACAACAACTCCGGATGTGCGGCCTGAGTATTATTTTATAGATACAACCAATATTCCTCCATTCGTTATGTCTAACGGCTGCGCCGCAAATTACAATGGTATTAAGGATGTTGAACAAGCGGGTTTTGCCATATATCCCAATCCGGCAACTGATATGGTGAATGTAAAGAACCTTCCGGCACAGGTTGAGGCCCTGGTTGTTTATAGTATGACCGGTGAAAGAGTAGCTATCATTCCAACTTTAGGTCGTATCAATTTAGCAATGCCGGTAGGTAATCTTTCGGCCGGTGTTTATATTTTAAATGCGGTGGGCAACGGATATTCGGCGAATACGAGGATGGTGGTGGTGAGGTAATTTAAATCCCCATCACATAACTCAAAACATGTCCATCTATAAACTGGTAATGCACAGTAAGGCCCTTTAACGGAAGATGAGGTGTTTCAATATTTGCTTTAAAACCGCCCCACTCATGCATGGTAAAAGGCTCAATTAACAGCTGCGTTCTGAATTCAATACCACCCCATCCATAAAGTTTGAACAGCGATTCTTTGGCACTCCAGTAAAGGGTCATCTTTTTTAGTTTTTCCTCCTCCGCAATAGCGGCAATTTCATCTGCCTCCATAAACTTGTGGGCTATGCGCTCAATTTTAGGATGAATGGCTTCAATGTCAATACCCACTGCACTTTTAGTGCTCAACATCACAGCCGCAAAACCGGCGGTGTGCGAAATAGAAATATTTTGAAGTGAGGTTTTAAAGTTGGGCTTACCGGTATCGTCATTTACAATAGCATCGGGCTGGCCCAGCATAACGTTAGCCAGGTGCCTGCTGGCAAACCATTGCAGCCGCTTATGTTCATGCTGAATATCCGGATGGCCATGAAACAGTTCTTCAAAAAAAGCCAGTTCTTCTTCTATTTTCCAGACGCCGATAGAGTAACCGGGTTCATCAATTTTTTTGTAAAGAGGCATGAGGTTAAATCAAATTTTGCCCTTAGTTTTTCTACCCTTCCAGGTTCAAAGTAAAAGTAAACGTCCGCGAGTAGATAGCCTGCAGCGTGCGCGAGTAGATAAGGCCCGGTGTTTGCGATAATACGTTTACAATACCGCGGCTTACTTTTAATTCGGGCGAGAGGATGAAGTAAGGGAAGTAAATCATAAACCCGATACCCAATTCAGCCGCCACATCGTTTTTTTGCAGCTTAACAATGTCATCGGCACGGCGGGCTTTTACGTTACTGGCAAGGTCATAATCGTACCTGATACCGGTAATGCCATACACCCTGAAATCTTTAACAGGGTCTGATTTGAAACGAAGTTGCAGCGGGAAATCGAGGTAGATGGATGACAGGTCTTTGGTTATTTCGGTATTATTCACGCCGGTGTAAACAATGTTTTTATCAGAAAATGACAGGGTGGGAATAAAACGGAGGTCGAAATATTTATGAAACTGGTAGTTGCCTATAATACCGAGGTTAAAACCTGGGCCAACCTTGGTTCTGATATATTTTACCGAATCATTTGCCGGGGTAAGGGGCGCGTTGATGATTTTGAAGTCGGCCACATTAAGTCCCATGGCAATGCCGAAGTAGATGGTCTTTTTGCTCATTTCATTATAATTGAACTGAGCCTGTGCCTGCCAGGTTAAAAACAAAATGGAAACTACAACTGCAATTTTTTTCATCAATTTATCTTTACCAACCCGGGTTATTTCTCCATCGAATAAAAAGCACAGGCGCCGAAAGTTAGCGGCTGCCATTTAATATTACGGAACCCAATATTCTCTAATATTTTTATAAACTCAAAACCTTCCGGAAAAGCCCTTACCGATTCAGGTAAATATGAATAGGCGCGGGCGTCTTTCGAAAACATCCTGCCAATCATAGGCACTACTTTTCCGAAGTATAAACCGAAAAGAGCCCGTAATATTGTGTTTTGGGGTTGAGATGCCTCTAAAATGGCAATTTTACCTCCTGTCCGTGTAACGCGGTACATTTCGCGGAGGCCTGCTTCAAGGTTCTCAAAATTGCGCACGCCAAAGCCTACGGTAATGGCATCAAAGCTGTTATCGGCAAAAGGCATTTTTTCCGAATCTCCTTTTATAAATTCTACGGTGCCCGAAACACCCATGTTGGCAGCCTTGGCGCGTCCGTATTTCATCATCCCTTCCGAAAGGTCGAAACCGGTTATTTTTTCGGGATTTAATTTTAAAGCTTCAAAAGCGAAATCGCCCGTTCCGCTGGCCACATCCAGTATCTTTTTGGGTTGAATGGTACCAATAAATTTAACGGCCTTTCTGCGCCAGGTAATATCAATGCCTAATGACAGAAGGTGGTTTAAAAAGTCGTAACGATGGGCTATGTTGTCAAACATCTCTTCAACCTGCTCTTTTTTAGTGCGGCTGGCGTCGTTATATGGTGTTACTGTTTTGCTCATTTTGCTTTAACACATTAGCCACAAAGGCACTAAGGACACTACGTTTTTTATTAAATGTATCAGTATTTTTTACGTTTTGTATTCTTTGTGCCCTTTGTGTCTTTGTGGCAAAAAATACCAAACGCGGCGCAAAAATAGCAGGTTAAAGTTTCTAATTGATATTAATTGGTTTATCTGAATACTTTTGCAAGGTATGATAGTTAAATCTTCAGAGTTTGTAAGCAGTTATGTCGAGGTTGCCAAATGCCCGCAGGTAAACATGCCCGAGATTGCTTTTATAGGCCGCTCAAATGTTGGTAAGAGTTCGCTAATCAACTACTTATGCGGGCGTAAGGCGCTGTCTAAAGTGTCAAACACCCCCGGCAAAACGCAGACTATCAACTACTTTATTATCAACGAACGTTTCCATTTGGTGGATTTACCGGGTTATAGTTTTGCCAAAGTTTCGCGCGAGCTCCGGGCAAAATGGACTGCCATGATACGCAGCTACATCATGAAACGCGAACAGCTGCAGTACGTTTGCCTGCTGATAGACAGCCGCATACCCCCCCAAAAGGTTGACCTGGAGTTTATTGACTGGATGGCCCAAAACCGGGTTGCCTTTGTTATCATTTTTACCAAAGCCGATAAACCCGGCAGCAAAGAAGTAACCACGAACGTGCAGCTTTTTCAAAACGAGTTATTGAAGGATTGGGCCGAACTACCGCCCATGTTTGTAACCAGCGCAGAGCGCAACGCCGGCCGAGACGAAGTTTGGGATTTTATAGATAAGGCCGTGAAATACTTTTACGCGCATAATGTGAGCAAAGAGGGAAGTGATATTGCGAGGGAGAAGGAATAAGCCGCATTTACTTAACCTCAATTATCTTATCTGCCAACTTTCGTTTTTTATTCCCCTTCCAGACATAAATATTAGCAAAAGTGAATTTACCCTTGGGCTTTGCATCAATTACCCGCTGCAACGCCACCTCTGATTGAGCATCATTTATTGACCACGGGATTTTTGTTGCATGGCCCATGCTGTCGTAACGTAATTCGCAACTTATTAAGTATAGTTCAGGGGGTATTCCCAGGATGTGGTTTAATTCGTCTTGGGTGTAAGAGTTTGTACCAACTATTGTTGTGTATTGCGCACTGTCCATAGGTGGAAATGAAAATGCCTCGCGGGAAAACGGATTTGAGCTGTTTCCATGAGTGCTGTCAATACTTACCGGGGTAACTTTGTGCACTGTAAATACAGTTTCGGTTTGTGCTGAGCACTGTGAAGAAATGAGCACAAAAAGAAACAGATAAACCATCATATATTATTGTATTTCAATCGTCTTATCCGCCAATCTCATCCTTTTATCACCCTTCAACACATAAATATTCACGAAGGTAAGCTTGTCTTTCGGTTTTGCCCTACCCATCAAAGCCTGCATGTTGGCCCATCTGCCGGGCTCATTAACCGACCACGAGGTTTTGAACAATTCACCTGCGCTGTTATACAGTAACTCGCAGCTTACCACAGTAAGCTGAGGTGGTAACCCCAGTAGCCAGTTTAAATGGTTTTGGGCGGCGGTGTCGGGGTGTTGCTGCATTACTATAGGGCTATCAAAAAGACCTGCAGTGTGCATTGCAGTATCCTTGCGCAGGCTATCAGCGGCCATCGTTTTGCTGACGGTAAAAACCGTCTCGCCTCGGGCCAGGTACCCGGTAAAAACCAACGATATCAATAGGAGTTTCGTTTTCATAGATTACTTTATGATAATGGCCCTATCGGCCAGTCTCAGTTTTTTATCTCCCTTCATCACATACACATCTTCAAAAATCAGTTCATCGCCGGGTCTGGCCATTTTCAATATATCCAATGCCTGTTTGGGTAGCTGTCCTGAAGCTGTTTTTCGTAATAAAACTTTATAACGTAGCCCTTACTTGCAATTCCAACTTCGCACGAGGCAACGGTTAAAGCTGCCGGTAAATGAAGTAGCTGGTCGGGGCCGGGAATTGCGCTTGTATCAAGGCTGATAGACTCATTGATAACTGAAGCGGCTTTAACTTCTTTTAAAGGCACCTTTGGGCCTGCCGACTGAGCAACTGCACCTTTTAAACTAAAAATTATGAAAACAAGAAGAAGAGCTTTCATGCTGTTATTTTAACTTTCGGGCCATTTTTCAGTTATAATGCCGGAAATAGAGAAAAGTAACAGGGCGATTCCCTCCAAAACAATTTTTCCCACACCCCTTTTATTTTCAAGAGAAAAAGCTATTTTTGCAGTCCAAAATTCGATTTTTATGAAGAAAGACATACATCCGGCCGCTTACAGAACAGTAATATTCAAGGATATATCATTGGATAAACAATGGTTGGGTAAAAGCACTGCCAATACCAAAGAAACCGGCAAATGGGAAGACGGAACAGAATATCCGTTGATTAAACTTGAAATTTCAAGCGAATCGCACCCATTCTTTACCGGCAAAATGAAATTTGTTGATACCGCAGGTCGTATCGATAAATTCAAGAAAAAATACGCCAAGTAATTATTGCTATAAATTCATTTTAAAAATGCCTCTGGTTTTCCGGGGGCATTTTTGCGTTTGTCCAAATGCATGAAAGGCAATGGAACGCTGATTTGCTATGATTTTTATGATTTAGGAATGATAATGGGGAAAATACATTTTTTCAAAATCATAAGTGGCTCATAACAATCATAATAAATCAGCGTTCCATTCTATTCGCATTTTACTATTTTTAGCCCAACGAAAAATAGCCTTCTGTGAATCTGATCCTTTTCGATTGCCACAAGAACCGTGAGAATTTACTTCCCCTTACATATACCCGTCCCGTTGCCGATATCAGGATAGGCATTTTAACTATCCGCGAAAAATGGGAAAAGGTATTAAACCAGAAATCATATTCGCTTACTGAAAATTACCTGGCTGGTAAGTTTAAGCCCTGTACTGACCCTGCGCCCGCTCTGTACATTAACGGTGGCGTACTTCCTGATGAGCATATGGTAGCGGCCATCCAAAAACTGGGCGCACTGCAATCCCTGACTTCTAACGGCCAGCTGATTGCTTTTAAAACTGAAAAGGGCCACCTGAACTACGAAAACATGGAGGCCATTGCCAAAAGCTTTACTCCTGTAAGCTACACCGCTAAATATTTAACCATTGCCCACACCTGGGATATCTTTAAACTGAACGGCGAGGCGCTGAAAGCAGATTTTGAATTGCTGACCAAAGGCCGGAAGTCACAGCCGCTAAGTGATACGAATAAACTGATTGGCCCGGCAGAGCAGTTGTTTATTGAACCGGGTGCCAGGGTTGAAGCCAGCATCATAAATACCGGCACGGGCCCTGTTTATATAGGCCACGATGCCGAGGTAATGGAAGGCTGCACCATCCGCGGCCCTTTGGCCTTGGGCGAACATGCGGCGCTCAAAATGGCCGCCAAAGTGTACGGGCCAACAACCCTCGGCCCCCATTGCAAAGCGGGTGGCGAGTTGAACAATGTGATATTTTTCGGTTACAGCAATAAAGCGCATGATGGCTTTTTAGGAAACTCGGTAATAGGCGAATGGTGCAACCTGGGTGCCGATACTAATAACAGCAACCTGAAAAATAATTATGCCAACGTAGATGTATTCAGTTACCGCGAAGGAAAATCTGTTGAAACGGATATGACTTTTTGCGGCCTGGTAATGGGCGATCACTCCAAATGCGGCATTAACACGATGTTTAATACGGGAACAGTGGTGGGGGTATCGGCCAATGTTTTCGGTGGCGATTTTCCTCCCAAGTTTATTCCTTCTTTTAGCTGGGGAGGCGCTAAATGGTTAAGGACTTTCAGCTTTGATAAATCGCTGGAAGTTGCGGAGCGCATGATGGAGCGCCGTGGTTTAAAACTTGAGGAGGCGGATGTGAAAATATTACAAACAGTTTTTGAAAGAGACGAGAGGTTCAGGAAGAGTTGATTGTTCTTTTGAAATTTTAATTCAAACCCATGAAAAGAAAGAAATTAGTTGCGGGAAACTGGAAGATGAATCTCGAAATTGCCGAGGCTGTTAAGCTGGCAACCTGTGTTAAAGACGCCCGTGCTTCTTTTAAGTGCGATGTGGCCCTTATTCCATCGTTTGTATTTATTGCAGAGGTAAAACACATAGTATATGCCACCGGTATACACCTCGGGGCCCAGGATTGCAGCGTACACGAAAATGGTGCATTCACCGGCGAGGTTTCCGCTACCCAGCTTAAAAGCGCCGGGGTAGAGTATATCATTATTGGCCACAGTGAGCGCCGTGAGCATTTTGGCGAAAACCACGGTATCTTGAAACAGAAAATGCAGATTGCATTGAAGCATGGTTTAAAACCTATTTTTTGTTGCGGCGAACCTTTACAGGTACGCGAAGAAGGTAAACACAAAGAGTTTGTACAAAAACAATTAGAGGAAAGTTTGTTTGACTTAGGTGCCAAAGATTTCGCAAACCTTGTTATTGCGTACGAGCCTATTTGGGCCATAGGCACCGGTTTAACCGCAACTGCTGAACAAGCACAGGAAATGCATGCTTTTATCCGGCAACTGCTGGTGCCAAAGCATCCTATTGCTTTGCAAACACGCATCATATACGGCGGCAGTTGCAACCCCGGTAATGCTAAAGAATTATTTGCATGCCCCGATGTTGACGGCAGCCTGGTAGGCGGCGCATCGTTAAAAGCTAAAGATTTCTTAGCCATTATCGAAGCTGCAGTATGAACTACACCATTTACGAGTTTTTTACCAAAGATGAAGTTGAACGCGATTGGCTGATATCCATCCTCGGCGATTATGATTTTGAGGGTTATGAAGAAACTAGTGAGTCGCTGAAAGGTTATGTACCGGTGGGTAAGGTTGATGATGCTAAAGTTAAAAGCATTTTGAACGACAACGAATTTCCGCACATAGAATTTACATCAGGTTCACTGGAGAATAAGAACTGGAATGAAGAATGGGAAAAGAATTTTGAACCGGTAGTGGTTGACCACAGGGTTGCTATACGGGCCCCTTTTCATCAAGCTTTTAACACGGAGTTTGAAATTATTATAGAGCCCAAAATGAGTTTTGGCACCGGGCATCATGCCACCACAGCGTCCATGATTTCGCTGATGCTGAAGGAAAACATGGACGGCAAAACCGTACTTGATTTTGGCAGCGGCACCGGGGTATTGGCTATACTGGCCGAAAAGTTAAAAGCTGTTGATATTACGGCTATCGACAACGAGGAATGGGCTTATAATAACTGCATTGAAAATATTGGCCGCAACAACTGCGTTCTGATTAAGACCATACACGGAGATGATACATTTGTGTTTGGCAGAAAATTTGACATAATTTTAGCCAATATCAACCGCAACGTGATATTGAAAAATATGGATTACTGGAAAAACCTGCTCAATGATAACGGGGTATTGATGGTGAGCGGTATATTATTGAACGACGAAGGCGATATCATCCGCAAAGCTGAAAGCTGCGGATTGAAAGTAAAAGATAAACTGAAGAACAACGGATGGCTGGCCATCTCATTTCAACACGCGTAAACTTAAATGTATCCATGAGGAAACTTTTTATTGCATTTGTGTGCCTGTTTTCGGTTGCCATCTTAAATGCGCAACAGATAACATCATTTCCCGCTGAGCATGATCCCTTTTTAAAAGAGCTTGAAAAATACATGACTGCCGGTAAGATGGAAGCCAACGTGAAGACCATGGAAGAGTTTTCGAAGATGGTAAAGGATGGCAAGATACCTTCTAACTGGGTTGATAAAGTAATTTCTACTGCCGACCTGATGATTGAGCGTTCTATGTCGCCTTATCCGCATTTCAATAACTACATCAATACGGTAATGAAAGCATCGAAAGCAGGTGTTACCGATGAGCAGTTTGATGACTGGTGTACCATTGTTGATGATATTATACCCAACCAGAAGAAAGGCGAGAATAATGAGTTTATAAAATTTGTCGAGTTCAGCAGCGGCTTCTTTACTGAAAGGGCCTTGAACGTTACCCCTGCCAAAACGTGGCGTGTTGAGACCCAGGATTACAAACTGAGCTATGAAGACAATGAACCTGTTGTAACTTTCCCGGTTACCACGCTAAAGGGATATATAAAAGGCGATACTATTTCCATTAAACAAACTGCAGGGCAATATTTTCCGTTACAGGCTAAATGGGTTGGCAAATCGGGTAAGGTTGACTGGGGCCGTGTGGGCTTCGATCCCAATAAAGTGTTTTGCACATTCAAAGACTACACCATTAGTACTGCTAACTTCAATTATACCATTGACACCGTAATTTTTACCAACGCTGATTATTTTAAACAACCTCTGCGCGGTAGATTGATTGATAAAATGCAATCGAGCGCAGATACGATTAACATGACATATCCGCGCTTTGAATCGTATGACATGGGCATGTCTATCAAAGATATTGCACCCAATGTTTCTTACAGCGGTGGATTCTCGTTACACGGTTCCAAAGTATTAGGCTATGGCACTCCTGATGATTTGGCGAAACTTACTTTCTATGCCCGAGATGGTAAAACCAAATTACTTACCGCCCGTTCACAATCACTCACAATCAGGAAGGGGGAGGAGTTAGGTGCAGAAAAAGCCGAAGTGTCTATCTACTTCGGTGCCGATTCAATCTATCATCCGCAACTAAACCTGGTTTATAAAATACCTAAGCGCGAAATGCGTTTGCTACGTGGCGAAACCGGTATAGGCCAGGCCAAGTTTACCGACTCGTACCATAACGACGAGTTTCAGACCGATGCCATTTTCTGGAACCTCGATTCGTCTGTACTCAACCTGAAAATACTTTCGGGCGTAGGCAAAAAACCAGGTGTGTACGAATCTACCAACTACTTCAATAAAGAGTTATTGCGTAAAACTCAGGGACTGGCCAGTTATGAACCGCTTTCTATTTTGAAAAGAATGACCGAGAAAAACGGTTCGCGCGATATCAATGCTACTGACTTTGCCCGCACGCTCGACCCGAATATGAAAGAGGGTGAAGTGAAATCGTTGCTATACGACCTGTTGGCCAATGGCTTTATTCTCTATAATGAAGATTTGGGCGTTATTACGCTGAAAGATAAAGCCATCAATTATGTATTGGCGAAAGCGCGGAAAATAGATTACGATATTATCACCATCAAATCAGCTCCGCAGTCTGGCAACGATAACATTGATTTAAAGAGCAGCAACATTAACCTGAAGGGCGTGTTTGAAGTGCCTATTAGCGATACGGCTTACGTTTATTTCCGCCCCAAGGCTAACGCCATCAGTTTGCAGAAGGACCGCAACATGGAATTTGATGGTTTGGTTTTTGCAGGGCGTATGGATATGATGGGCGAGAAATTCCACTTTCAATATGCCCCGTTTACCATTGACCTGAACAAAGTTGATACCATGCGTATCAATATTCCCGACAGCGGCAAAATTGATAAATACGGCGACCCGGTTTTAAAACCCATGAAATCTAAAGTGGAAGGGATAACCGGCTTATTGGAAATTGATGCACCCATCAACAAATCAGGTCGTACCCGTTTGCCACAGTTCCCTAAATTATACAGCCGTGGTAAATCATACATTTATTACGATGACTCAACCGTTGCCAAAGGTGCCTATGGCCGTAAAAATTTCTTTTTTGAATTGGAGCCATTCAGGTTGGATAGCTTAAACAATTTCAGCCCGGATATTATCAGCTGGCAGGGGCGCCTGGTTTCAGGTGGTATATTCCCTGATATCAAAGACAGTGTACACCTGCAAAAAGATGAATCGCTGGGATTTAAATCTGAAACGCCGCCAGGTGGTTATGATTTGTACAAGGGCAAAGGAAAATATTACGGTCACTTTGAATTAAACTATAGTGGTTTGCAGGGCGACGGACGTATTACCCACAGCACCGCAGATTTTACCACGCACGATGTGCGTCTGTATCCTGATTCTATGTTGGGCACCACTGATACCTTCAGGATTGCCAAAACTTTTGAAGGTGTAAAAACCCCAACGGTTTTTGGAACCAGGGATAAAATTTTCTGGAAACCCAATGCCGATAGTATGCATATCGACATGATTGAAAAGGACCACCCTTTTGCCATGTACGATGATACACTTACCAGTTTCAGAGGTAAGTTGCTGCTTACCGGTAAAGGCCTCAGGGGAAACGGAACGCTTGATTGGGACCAGGCAACCTTAACTTCGAAGGATATAAGTTTAAAAACGATGGCATTGAGTGCAGATACCAGCTCGCTCAATATTAAAACCACCGGCGACCGGGTTTCTTTCAAAACACCCAACGTAAACGCCAAGGTGGATTTTGAAACTCGTATTGGTGATTTTGTTTCGAACCAGAAAGATATACCTACTGATTTTACCTACAACCAGTATAACACGGCCATTAACCAGTTTAAGTGGTTTATGGATGAAAAAATACTTGACTTTAAAGTGCCGAAAGATGGGGCCAGTGCCTATTTCAATTCAACAAGACCAGATCAGAAAGGACTGAAGTTTTTAGGAAGACGGGCCACCTATAACCTGATAACATCAGTGCTGCGGATTGAGCAGGTGAAGGAAATTAAAGTGGCTGATGCATTGGTATCGCCGGATAGCGGAGTGGTTATTATTGAAGGCGAGGCCAAAATGCATCAGTTGCGTAATGCAGTAATTCTGGCAGATACCTTTACGCGGTTCCACCGGTTCGATAGCTGCGTTGTGGATATATACAGTAAAGAAGAGTTGAAAGCAATGGGTAATTACCATTACGAAACAAAAGACCTGAAGGAAACTATCAGCTTTGGAGATATAGGAACCAAAAAATCTACCGAAGGCAAAAACAGAAAAGCCCACGATTTGTGGACCCTGGTTGCCAAAACCAACATCGACGAGAAACAAGGCTTCTTTTTATATCCTGACGTAAGCTATGCCGGCGAGGCCAGTATAGTTGCGCCTGAACGGGTTATCACTTTTAAAGGATATGCTAAACTGGGGTTCACCTACCCCGGTGTTAATACCTCGGCATTCTTCATCAATCAGGATGTTGCGCCGCAGACGCTGGCACTTAAATACGATGAAACAACCAAAGACAAAAACAATAATTTACTCAGTGCCGGCATAAACATCAGCCCCGTACCCGATGCGCCTGCTATTTATACAACGCTGTTAACACCTAAAAAGGATAATAAGGATATTACCCTTTTCAAAACCACAGGTATTGTTTCACAAACTCCAAACGGCGAATACGTTTTTGGCAATGAGAAGCGCATCAGGGACAATACGAAGTTTGGTAACATTCTGACTTATGACGATAAAAAGGGCACTGTAAAAGCAGAAGGTAAATTTGACCTGGGCGTTAAATTCGGTCTTATCAAAACCGCAGCGGCCGGTAGCATTGATGTGAAGCTTGACAGCGCCAAATACAAAATCAATATGGACCTGGCCATTGACCCTCAAATGGACAGTAAAATGCAGGACCGGTTTGAATTTTACATGGTAGGCGATGATGCCGACCAGCCTGATCTTACATATGATAAGGAAAGGCCTAAAAAAGCAGTTTACAGCCTGGCTGATGAAGAGGATGACAAAAAACTGTTGTCAGATTTTGAACAGACATCCCAATTCATCAAACGACCAAAGAACATTAAAGAAAACCTTGTATTTACCGATGTAAATTTTGTTTTTGATCCGGATGATGTTTCGCTGCGTTCAGTCGGCAAAATCGGGGTGGCCATGATTGGTAAAAAAACAATAAACAAAAAGCTGGAAGGCTATATCGAAATACAGTATAAAGGCGGTAATGATGTGTTTACTATTTACCTGCAAACAGGCACCAAGGGCTGGATGTATTTTGAATATCGGCCTGGCGCACTGGGTATTTTATCTTCTTACGATGATATCAATAATGCACTGAAAGCGCTTGCGCCTGATAAACGTAAAATAAAAGGACCCGGCAAGTCATTCTACATGTACACTGCAGCTTCGCCATTGGCTAAAGAGGATTTTGTAAGCTACATGAAAGATAAAGCGGCCGGTATTAACCGCGTGCACCCGGCGCCGAGAGAACCGCTTGAAGAGATACCGGTAAATAACGATACCTCATCTATTCCTGAAAACACAGCGCCGGCACCCGGCGACACTCTTAACAAGCAGGAGCAAAAACAACAGGATGAAATCAATGAGATTAACCAGCTGAAATCAAACGGCGGTAACGTTCTTTCCGGCCCACCTCCGGGCAGAAATAATGCAACACCGCCTGCAGATAATCCGGCACAGCTCAAGATGGATGCTGAGCAGATGAAAGAACAGCAACAGATTAAGGAAACAGAGCAGCTCAAAAACAGCGGCGGAAGCTTACTTTCAGGTCCACCGGCCGATAGAAAAGCACCACCGGCTGCCGAACCGGTTAAACAGGATACAGTGCCGGTTACCCCTGCATCTGCACCCGCTAACGATGCACCTCCCGGTGTTCCTCCTGCTAATCCGGAGGGGCCGAAATCTGACCCGGTAACACCTGCCTCAAATCAGGTAACGCCAAACCAGAATACAGTGCCGGTTGCGCCTCAAACAACACCTGATGCGCCTAAATCTTCTGAAACTGCACCGGCTCCGGTTGTTACTCCACCGGTTCAGGATGCGGTTAAGAAAGATACCGTTCCCGTAATTGCGCCGCCGGTTGTACCTGTTGATGTTCCTAAACAGGATAGCACAACAGTGCCACATTAAAAGATGTTTGAATGATATCAGAACGCGGGCCTTTTTTAAGGTCTGCGTTTTTTATTTACAGCCTTTCAACCTTTCGCCTACCCATTGCGGGCTTACGTTTTTATCAAGGTTAAAAAACTCCCCGTTCATAAAGTTGATGATGTTGGAGATTTGAACTTCATCCAGATTGCCGGGGTACATAGGTTGATCGTAGGTCTTACCATCAACCGTTATAGGCCGGTTTAAACCCGCTTTTAGCCAGCAGGGAATGGAGTCAATATTTTTTGCCGCAAAATCCGAATGATTAAGCGGTGGTACCAGTGCTTTTATGCCCTCTCCCTCCTCACCATGGCAATTGGCGCAGTTGGCCTTATATCCCGTCTTACCGGGATGCTCGATGGTGCCATGTGACCAGATATCATAAATAAACAAAACGATGATAATGAATATCGAAAAAGGGGCTATGTATTGTATGATCTTTTTGCGCGTCAAGGCAATGAGTATTTAAAGTTATTATTCCTTTTCCTTCAAAAGTATATCCATTTCATCCATTAATTTCTGAACGCTTTCTTCTTTCGTGCCGTCGTAATAGCCTCTTATCCTTCTGTGTCTGTCAACCAAAATAAAATTTCCGCTGTGAATATGTCCCCCGGGTGCATCAGGGTCTTCGGCGGCACTTACTAAAAATTTATCGGCAAGGCTGTAAATCGAATCTTTGTTGCCCGTAAGCAGGTGCCATTGTTTGCTGCTGAAACCGATTTTCTTCTCGTAATTTTTAAGGCGTGCCACACTATCACGAACAGGGTCAATTGAATAAGAAAGGATAACAACATTATTGTCCGATTGGTATTTGGAATAAACCTCATCCATTTCCTTCATCATTTTGGGGCAAATGCTGGGGCATGAGGTAAAAAAGAAGTCAGCTACAAAAATTTTTCCTTTAATGGTGTTTGAATCTACGGGATTTCCATCCTGGTCGGTAAATTGAAAATTGGGTAGAAAATAATCAATACTATCCGTAGTTGTTTTTCCATCCCGGGTTACCTGTATGGCGGTTTTGGGGCCATAAACGGGCAAAGTGGTTTGGTTGCAGGAAATTAGTGAAGCACTACAGCAAACGGCAATAAACAGATAGAGGCGCATAAAAGAAGCTTTGCGTTTTAAGCTGCAGGCATTTGGCAGCCCTCAACAAAAAAACAGATTACTCAAACGAAGGGCTAAAGTATTTTTCTTTTAGCCAGTTTGCAACTTCATCGGTAATTGGTTTATCCAAAAAATCCAAAATTTCGGGATAAGCAGAGGCTTTTTCGCGATCGCCGCGGTAATCTGAAGAGGTAAGAAAGTATATTTTGGGCTTAATGGCAAAAGGTTGGGGAAGGGTACGGAATTCATCTAAAAAATCCCATCCTGTTTTCAGGGGCATGTTCAAATCAAGTAAAATAAGCGTGGGATAATCTTCTTCGCGGTTTTCTTCTACTACCTTTTTCAACTCATCAATGGCCTCGTCAACCAGCCTGAATTGCTTAAAATTCGCAAGGCCGGTATCTTCCAGCATGATGCGGGTAAGGTAATTATTTGCCTTATCGTCGTCAATAATATAAATCACCGGTTCTGCCACGCGTTAAGTTTTGCGGTAATTGCATATGGGCAATTACCTATGCCGTTCGTAATAATAATATCCAAAAACAGGACATAAATACCTTGAAAAGCATCGGGATATGGTGGGGGTGCTTTAGAAAGTAATGTCTTAACTACACTAAATATAACCATTGTAACGTAAAATACATAGCTAAGGTTTCCATATTTGCCAACTGATTTGTCAGCCACAAGCTGTAACTTGTTTATTGTCAGGTCGGCAGGCTTCAAAACAAAATGAAGATAAAACGGTTTATCAGGCTGGTTTGTAAGTTGCGAATCAGTTAAGTTTGCACCATGTCTGAAACTAAAACTACCCAAACAAGGGTATTGAAACCCGAATGGCTGAAAATAAAATTACCTTCCGGAAAGGGGTTCAGTGATGTAAAACAGAATGTTGAACAGCATAAGCTGCATACCATTTGCGAAAGCGGAAAATGCCCCAATCAAACCGAATGCTGGGGTGCAAAGACCGCTACCTTAATGATACTGGGCAATGTTTGTACCCGCTCATGTATGTTTTGCAGTGTCGATACTGGCAATCCTGAAGTAGTTGATATTACCGAACCTTTGCGCGTGGCAGAGTCGGTTAAGTTAATGGGCCTTAAACATGCCGTAATAACTTCTGTTGACCGCGACGACCTGATAGACGGGGGCTCGAAAATATGGGCAGCCACCATCCGTGCCATCCGCCGCCATTGTCCGGGGGTTACACTTGAAACTTTAATACCTGATTTTAAAGGGAATACCGAAAATATACAGCGGGTAATTGATGTTAAGCCTGAAGTAGTTTCGCATAACCTGGAAACAGTTAAACGGCTTACCCGCGAAGTGCGCATACAGGCTAAGTATGAACGCAGCCTGCAGGTTTTGCTGATGCTGAAAGAAGGCGGCATTGAAAGGACTAAATCGGGCATTATGCTTGGTTTGGGCGAAAATGAGGAAGAGCTTTTTGAGGCCATGGATGATTTACGTGCTTCGAAAGTGGACATACTTACCCTGGGGCAGTACTTGCAACCTACCCGTAAACATTTGCCCGTTGCCAAATACGTTACGCCCGAAGATTTTGCAAGATACAAGCAGGTGGCTTTGGATAAAGGCTTCAGGTATGTTGAAAGCGGGCCCATGGTGCGCAGCAGTTACCATGCCGAGAAACACCTTTCTTAACTGCTGAATTATGATTTTTGATTTCTGATTAGAAAGACAAGAAGAAGTACTTGTTGCTTTCATGAATATGGACCGTATCTTAAATTTAGCAATCAGCATTCATAAATCATAAATTTTCCACGCTCCAGGCCTCCGGCTTATCACTAAACAGTTTTTTTACTTCTTCCCAGGTAGATTGGAACAGTTCTGACTGCCGGTATTTTTCGAGCGCCGCTTCGTTTTGCCATTTGCTATAGGTAAAAAATATATTGGGTTGGTTGATATCGCGCAGCAAATCAACGCCACCACATCCTTCAAAATTTCCGATCAGTTCTTTACGCAACTCAAATGCGTTTATAAAGTCGTTTACCTTATCGGGTTGAAAGGTCATTTTTACAATTCGTATCAGCATGGGGTAAATATAAAAAAACGCAGAGGGTACGGATGTAGGTTTTCTCTCAATATTAAAATCTAAATTCGCTCCGGTCAAACGAAAATTTGAAATGAGAAAACTGCTTCTGTTTTGCACCCTGATTATTACCGCATCCGTAGCCTTTTGTCAAACATTGCCGGTTGATAAGGCCACCGGGCTTATTACCTATACCGAAGTTGTAAAAAGCGACAGCGCCAGCCAGAAGCAACTGTATAAGGCGGCTAAACTGTGGGTGCTGAGTGCTTATAACCATAAATATGTTGCGCAGCTGAACGATGATGAGACATTTACTATTGTCCTTAAACCTGTAATGGAAGTTTACCAGCAGGAAACAGCTGACGCAGGCTCGGTTCATTATACGATGATACTGGAATGCCGCAACGGCAGGTACAAGTATACTTTCACGGGCTTTGGGCATGAAAAAATACCCAAAACCAATATGTGCGATGGAGGAAACCTGGAGAATGATAAATATGATTGCCCTGAACTTATTATGAATAAAAAAGAACTTTGGGCCGATATAAAGAAACAGGTAAACGATAACGTTTTGTGGCTGATTGATGATATGAAAGAATCAATGGCCGCCAATCTGAAGATTAAAAAGAGCGACTGGTAGGTTGAATTATTTCTCCCTTAAAAAATTACTTACTTCGTACCAATGGGTTATAAATCAGCTATTGCAAAAATTGCAGCTAATTTAATTTCGCCTGCTGTTTACAAAGAGCAGAAGAATGCAGTCGTTATTCAGCAAAAACTGTTGCAAAGTTTTGTTGCCGAAGCTAAAGGAACAGATTTTGGTAAAGCCCATGGATTTAAGGACATAGCAACCTACGCCGATTTTAAAGCTGCTGTGTCAATCCGCGATTACGAGGATTTAAAGGGCTATATAGAGTTAATTGCTGATGGCAAGGAAGATGTATTGTGGCCGGGTAAACCATTGTATTTCTGTAAATCAAGCGGCACCACCAGCGGCACCAAATACATACCGGTAAATAAGCTGCAGATAGATGAGATGATCCGGGCTGCACGAAACTCGTTGATGATGTACGTGGCTGAAACCGGGAGGTCAGAATTTTTTGACCGGAAGATGATATTTCTGCAGGGCTCGCCGGTACTGGATAAGCATGGCGCTATCCCAACCGGAAGGTTGAGCGGCATCGTTTACCACCATGTGCCCTTTTATGTAAATGCCAATCGCATGCCCGGGTATAATACCAATTGCATTGAAGATTGGGAACAGAAAGTAGATGCTATTGCCCGCGAAACTGTGCGTGAGCGGATGAGCCTTATCAGCGGCATACCACCATGGGTCGTAATGTATTTTGAGCGCCTGCTTGAGCTAAACGGCAAGCAGTTTATAAAAGATATATTCCCCGACTTTAAGGTGTTTGCATATGGTGGCGTAAACTACGAACCTTATCGCGCCCGTATTGAGCAGCTGATAGGCTTTAAAATTGATTCGGTAGAGACTTACCCCGCCAGCGAAGGCTTTATTGCATACCAGGATTCGCAGACAGAACCGGGATTACTGCTGAACGTAAACGGCGGTATTTTTTACGAATTTGTCAAGGCCGAAGAAATTTTTGAAGCCCGGCCGAAACGTATTGCATTAAATGAAATTGAATTGGGCGTAAACTATGCGCTTATTCTTAATAACAATGCCGGTTTGTGGGGGTATAACCTGGGCGATACCGTTAAATTTATTTCTAAAGACCCTTACCGTATTTTGGTTACAGGCAGGGTAAAGCATTTTATATCGGCTTTTGGAGAGCATGTGATAGGAGAGGAGGTAGAGCAGGCCATGATGCAGGCTTGCGCACAGCTAAACATTTCTATTACTGAATTTACAGTAGCACCCCGGGTAAGTCCGTCAGGCGAACTGCCATATCACGAATGGTTTGTTGAGTTCAGCAGGCCGGTAGCTGACCTGCCTTTGCTGGCAAAAGCAGTGGATGAACTGTTACAACAGAAAAATTCTTATTACTCCGACCTCAGGAAAGGCAGCGTTTTGCAGCAACTGAAAATGCGCCGGCTGAAACACAATTCTTTTATTGATTACATGCGCAGTATGGGTAAGCTTGGCGGGCAAAACAAGGTGCCCCGGCTTACCAACGACCGGAAAATTGCAGATGCGCTGAGTGTTTATGTCGCTGAAGTTTAACCTCCGCGAGTAGGTGGATCTCGGCAACAGCTGATGATGTTCATAACTACGGTAAAAATTGCCTGATGTTAACAAAGCCCTGTTCGCGATTGCTCTGGCAGGGAGTTCTCGAAAAAAATGATTAAAATTACGGTTCGGTTCAACAAAGAATTAAGAGGCAAAAACTCCCCTTTTTAGCATGTGATTTAAAATTGAATAAGCACCCATCTGTTTTAACTGAAAAGTCAACCCGTAAAATGAAGAATCTATACTGTTTGCTCCTGCTGTCAGCAATGTTTCTGTCTGTTTCTGCGCAAGTGCCGCAGGCTATCAATTACCAGGCCGTTGCCCGGGATGGTGGCGGAACACCCCTGAATGGTAAAACCATTTCTCTCAGGCTTACCATCGAAGACGGTAACACCCCGGGAACCCCCGAATACCAGGAAACCCATATAGCCACCACTAACCAGTTTGGTTTGTTTACTGTAAAGATTGGACAGGGCACGGTGGTATCGGGCACTTTTACAGGCATAACATGGGCTTTGGGAAATAAGTATTTGCTGGTAGAAATGGATATAAATGGAGGAACTAACTACCTCAACATGGGTCTGTCGCAGTTGGTCAGCGTACCTTATGCGCTTTATGCTGAAACTTCCGGTGGGGCCTCTTCTCCCGGCCCTACAGGCCCTACAGGCCCTACAGGTCCTGCAGGCTCGCCGGGTACTGCGGGCGCCAGCGGCGCTGCAGGACGTGCCGGAGTAACAGGCGCCACAGGCGTGGGTATTACCAATATTGTTTCAAACGCAAACGGAACTTTAACTATTACTTTAAGTAATGGCTCAAGCTACAATACAAATTCATTATTCGGGCCAACCGGTGCAAGTGGTTCTCCGGGCGCACCAGGTATCACGGGCCCTACCGGTGCAGGCGGTCAGGGACCCACAGGTGTAACCGGTCCCACCGGCGCTGCTGGTCAGGGTGCTACCGGTGCTACAGGGTTAAATGGTAACCCCGGGGCTACCGGTATAAACGGAAGCATTGGCGCAACAGGACCAACAGGTTTACAGGGCGCAACAGGCGCTACCGGTTCGGGATTGCAGGGCGCAACAGGTGTTACCGGAGCAACCGGTGCAGGCGGTGGTGCAACAGGGCCCACAGGTGCAACAGGATCTATAGGAAATACAGGGCCTGCCGGTGTCGGCGTTACCGGCCCAACTGGCGCTGCAGGCCCTGCCGGCCCTACCGGCGTTAACGGAGCCCAGGGAGCTACGGGTGCAACCGGTGCCGGTATACAGGGAGTTACAGGTGCAACTGGCGCCGGTGGTGGCGCAACAGGGCCTACAGGTGCCACAGGAAGTGCCGGCGCGCCGGGATTAACCGGCCCTACAGGTGCAGGTATTGCCGGACCTACCGGAGCGGCTGGTGCATCAGGATTTTTACCAAATGGTTCAGCGGCAGGTAACACGCCCTACTGGAACGGCACGCAATGGATAGTAAACACCAGCAATATTTATAATAACGGCGCTTCAATCGGAATAGGAACTGCTGCCCCTGTGGCTGAGCTTGATGTAAACGGTAATGCCCGTTTAAGCGGGGCACATTTGTATTTGGGCGTAGTAGGCGGTGTTAACAGCGGGTATTCCGGAATTTATGCCGATGGTCCTAATGAGGATGTAAAAATAGCTGTGTTTAATACGGGCTCGGCAGTGGTAACAGATTTCGGAAATAATAATACCATGGATGCGGTGATTGTGCAGGCCAATACAGGTAATGTGGGCATTGGCAACATGGCGCCCGCAGCAAAGCTCGATATTGCCGGAGCAATTAAAATTGTTGATGGAACGCAGGGCCTCGGAAAAGTCCTTACGTCCGACGCAGCAGGTTTGGCAAGCTGGCAGACTATTACCGGCGGCGGTGGAGCAACAGGCGCAACCGGTATTACCGGCCCAACAGGTGTAAATGGTGGCCCCGGCGCAACAGGGGCTACAGGCGTAGCTGGCCCGACAGGCGCAGCAGGTAATGCCGGAGCAACAGGTGTTGCAGGTGCTGCGGGCCCTACAGGAGTTCAGGGTTTGCAGGGCATTACCGGAACTGCCGGAGCCGCAGGTGCCACAGGAGTAGCAGGAAGCGCGGGGCCAACCGGTGTTGCGGGTGCTGCCGGCCCAACAGGAACAGCTGGAAGTACCGGGCCTACCGGCGCTGCAGGTAGTGCAGGACCAACCGGCGCTGCCGGTGCGACGGGTATAGCGGGTGCAGCCGGTCCAACCGGTGTTCAGGGATTACAAGGTGCTACCGGAACTGCGGGTGCAGCCGGGCCGACTGGTGTTGCCGGTGCAGCCGGACCAACAGGAGCGGCAGGTATTGCAGGACCAACCGGCGCTGCCGGTGCGACGGGTATAGCGGGTGCAGCCGGTCCAACCGGTGTTCAGGGGTTACAAGGTGCTACCGGAACTGCAGGTGCGGCCGGGCCGACTGGTGTTGCCGGTGCAGCCGGACCAACAGGAGCGGCAGGTAATGCCGGACCAACGGGTGCAGCGGGCTCAGCCGGTCCAACCGGTGTTCAGGGATTACAAGGTGCTACCGGAACTGCCGGTACAGCCGGGCCGACTGGTGTTGCCGGTGCAGCCGGACCAACAGGAGCGGCAGGAAGTGCAGGACCTACCGGTGCAGCCGGTGCGACGGGTATAGCGGGCTCAGCCGGTCCAACCGGTGTTCAGGGATTACAAGGTGCTACCGGAACTGCGGGTGCAGCCGGGCCGACTGGTGTTACCGGTGCAGCCGGACCAACAGGAGCGGCAGGAAGTGCAGGACCTACCGGTGCAGCCGGAACAACAGGGGCGGCTGGTGCTACCGGAGCTACCGGAACTGCCGGGGCAACCGGGGTAACCGGCCCAAGCGGTTCATCAAATGCATGGGGGCTTACCGGTAACACCGGTATTTCAACCCCGGCAAATTTCCTGGGCACTTTGAATAACGCTGATCTGGAATTTAAGGTCAATAATCAATTTGCGGGTATTATTGACAATACGAACGGGCAAACGCTTTTGGGTTATCAGGATGGAGGCAATTCAACCGGCCCTCAAAACACGGGCATGGGTTACCAGTCTTTGTTTACCAATACTACCGGCAATGCAAATACTGTATTGGGTTACCAGTCGCTTTACAGCAACACTACCGGTGGCGGAAACAGCGCCATAGGGGTAAATGCACTTTACAAAAACACTACCGGCAGCAATAACTTCGGGGTAGGCGGAAACGCCCTTTACAGTAATACCACCGGTTCCGGAAACTTCGGGGTGGGGGTATTCTCTTTATATAATAATACCACCGGTAATTATAATAATGGCTTCGGTTTACAAACGCTTTACAGTAATACCACGGGTAACAGTAACGTGGCCTTGGGTGATTGGACCTTGTACAGCAATACCGCATTATCTAACCAGGTGGCAGTGGGTGATTCGGCACTGTATAGTCTAAATGGTGGAAATGGAGGCAATACAGCCGTAGGCAGCAAGGCTTTGTTATCAAATACCACAGGCGCTTACAACAGCGCAAATGGTTTTCAGGCCCTCTTTTCAAATACCACAGGTAATGGCAACACGGGTCTGGGGTATCAGCCGTTATATTTAAATACTACAGGAAGCTTCAACTTTGGAGTTGGTTTCAAGGCGCTTTATTCAAATATAAGCGGGGCTAATAATGTGGGTATCGGATATGAGGCGCTGTACTCCAATACTACCGGAGCCGGCAACGTTGGCATGGGTTACCAGACACTTTATTCCAATACAACCGGGGGAGCTAACGTTGCCAAAGGATACGAGGCTCTTTATTCAAACACTACTGGTTCATCCAATAGTGCCGAAGGCTACCTGGCCCTTTATTCAAATACCACGGGTAATGCTAACTCCGCCAGGGGGGACCATTCGCTTTATTTAAATGTTGGGGGTAGTGATAACCTCGGTTTCGGTGATTCTTCATTATATAGTAATACCACCGGAAATAACAATAACGCCCTTGGTGTAATGGCTATCATGAATAATACCACGGGTAATAATAATACAGGTATAGGATATAATTCATTGTTTTCAAGCACAACCGGTAATCACAATCACGCTATAGGTTACCAATCGCTTTATGCAAACACAACCGGTTCATTTAACATTGGTATAGGAAACCTGGCACTTAGTACCAATACTACCGGTAGCAACAATATCGCTCTCGGCGATCAGGCTGATGTTTCGTCAGCAGCGCTCAGCAATGCAACGGCCATAGGATATCTCGCAAAAGTGGCCCAATCGAATGCGATTGTGCTGGGTGCAACCGGGGCAAATCAGGTAAATGTGGGTATTGCAACCACAACCCCTGCTGCTAACCTGGACGTTGAAGGAACAGTAAGGTTACTGGCCGGAACACCGGGAGTTGGTAAAGTATTAACCAGCACAGATGCCCTGGGCGATGCGGCATGGAGCAGCGTTGTAGGTTCCACCGGTGCTACCGGTGCCGCCGGCCCAACTGGTGTACAGGGTATTACCGGTGCCACCGGTGTAGGTGTAGCAGGCCCTACGGGCGCCGCTGGCGCAACAGGCGCAAAAGGCACCACCGGTGCAACAGGTGTTGGTATAGCCGGTGCAACCGGGCCTACCGGTGCTGTTGGTCCTACCGGTACCGGCACAGCCAGCAATGCATGGAGCCTTGTCGGAAACGCCGGTACTGTTGACGGAACTAACTTTTTAGGCACTACAGATAATGTTCCGATGACTATTGAAGTTAATGGAATACCTTCCGGGCGGATAGAACCTTCAGGTTTTTTTGATGCTACTTCATTAGGGTACCAGGCTTTGAGTAGTAATGCTAATACAGACAATACCGCCATTGGCTTCCTGTCTATGCTCAGCACCACCGGCGGTGTTTCCAATACTGCTGTAGGTTCTCAGACGCTCATGGCTAACACCAACGGATCAAATAATACTGCCATTGGTTATATGTCTTTAAACGCGGGCAGTGGCAGTCTGAACACCGGTGTGGGTTTTCAAACCCTGGCCGCCAATGTTTCGGGTTTTGCTAATACTGCTATCGGCAATTTATCACTTACTTCCAATGGTGCGGGTAATTATAACGTAGGGGTGGGGGCAAGTTCATTGGTAAGCAACACAGGTGGCGGTTTTAATACTGCGGTCGGAGTAGCGGCTCTCTATACCAATGGTACCGGCAATAACAATCTCGCGGTAGGTTATCAATCGCTTTATAATAATAATGCCAATGGTAACGAAGCACTGGGCTACCAGGCCTTGTATAACAATACCTCAGGTACTTTTTTAACAGCGGTAGGCTACCAGGCGCTTTATACCACTACCACCAGTGTAATTAATACGGCGTTCGGTTACCAGGCGCTTGATAGTAATACAACCGGGTACGATAACCTGGCCAGCGGTTATCAATCTATGCTTAACAATAAGAGCGGGTATTATAATGCAGCCTATGGCGATCTTACACTTAACAGCAACGTTAATGGTATTCAGAATACCGCCATCGGCGATGTGGCCCTGGCCTTTAATACTTCAGGTACTTCAAATACGGCGGTAGGTTATAAATCGCTTTATACCAATTCAACAACCAGTTATTTAACCGCCATAGGTAATTCTGCGCTGTATAGCAATACCTCTGGCGCCGGTAATACTGCCGTGGGCGATTCGGCCTTGTTCGCAAATACTTCGGCCGGTGGCAATACGGCCGTCGGTAATACCGCCTTAGGTTATAATACTACCGGTACATTTAATACCGCCGTAGGGTTTAACGCGCTGTTCAATAATACCACTGCCACCAGTAATAATGCCTTTGGTACCGACGCTTTGTATGCAAATACTACCGGTACCAATAATGTGGCTATGGGAAATGCAGCCTTATACAGCAACAGTATTGGTGGTTCTAATACCGCCATTGGTGTTACCGCGCTTAAATTTAACACCGTTGCTAACAATAACACCGCCCTTGGTTATCAGGCCATGCACAACAATACTTCGGGGGGCAGTAATACTGCCGTTGGTGCCAATGCCTTACTGTCAAACCTTACTGCAAGCAATAACACCGGCCTGGGTTATTTTGCCCTTTACAATAATACCACCGGCGGCAACAATACGGCCTCCGGGTACTCCGCTTTGGCAAGCAACACCACCGGTGCCGGAAATACCGCCACAGGTTACCAGGCCCTTAATGGCAACATTACCGGCGGGCATAATACTGCCATGGGAGGTAACTCGCTTGTAGCCAATAATAACGGCGTTTGTGACGCAGCTTTGGGATATAATTCGCTCTTTGACAATACCAGCGGAAGTTTTAACTCGGCTTTTGGTGATAGTTCGCTGGCCAGCACCACAACAGGTAACTTAAATACTTCGATTGGCTACCAGGCGCTTTATGCCAATACATCAGGCACTTCAAATACCGCTATTGGCGCGGGTGCGGGGCCTACTAACACTACCGGTACGGGTAATACCTATTTAGGAGCGGGTGCAGGGGCACTATCTGGTATAGCGCTTTCGAATTATACCGCTGTGGGTGCTGGCGCGGGTACTGCTACTGCTGCAAATAATTATGTTGACATAGGCAATGCAGCAGTTACTGAAGTTAGGGCGGCAGCGGCAGTAATTGGCTTTACTTCTTATAGTGATGCTCGTTACAAAACAAATGTGAACGATAATGTTGTTGGGTTAAATTTTATTTTGAAACTTAAACCAGTAACATATAACGTTGACCCTGCCCAGCTATATAAAATTTGGGGAGCACCGGAATCGGTGATAAAAAGTATGGACTTTACTGATGTTAAACGTATGCGCTATATCGGATTTATTGCTCAGGATGTAGAAAAGGCTGCAAATGAATCTGGTTTCACTTTCCCTGGAATTGATATTCCTAAAAGCGATAATCAGGCTTATGCTTTGCGATATGTTGATTTTATTATGCCAATGGTAAAATCTATTCAGGAGCAACAACAAATGATTGACGAGCAGAAGAAGACCAACGATGAATTGTTGCAGATGATAAAGGCTTTGCAGCAAGAGGTTGAACAGTTGAAAAAGAAGTAACATAATTTTGCCTGCCGGTGGTCTATGGTTTTACATTCCCCGGCAGGCAAATTATATTTAGCCGTCTGCGGGCTGCATACCCCACATTATCTTATTTGGGGTCTAATACCATTACGCTTATAGTTTAGCCAAAAGGCGTGAATTCCTTATCCTTGCCGCACAGAAAACAAACCCATGAAAAAGCAAATAACCGGCCTGTCATTTATTGTTATTGCCATTGCACTTGTTTTATGCAGTTACCGCGAAGGGCCTGCTTTGTCGCATGGATGGGATTGTACAGGTGCCGAGACAGGGCTTCAGAACCCATCGGGTTGCAATTCCGGCGGAGGATGCCATGCATCTGCAGTTACTGCCGGAATAACCGTTGCATTAGAGCTTGATTCAGCCGGAACCTCTGTTACACATTACGTGGGTGGAAAAACTTATTCAGTAAAAATTACCGGCACCAATACCACAACCACCTCTCTTCCGGGATTTGGATTTCAAATCGGCTGCATTAAAGACAGTACGGCCCAGGTAACACCTGTCAACGCCGGTACATGGGGAACACCAACAGGCGGGTTGCAGAATGCCCCACCTCAATCAGGTAACTTTGTAGTGAATATTATTGAACAGAGCAACACTCTTACACACACCACCGGAACCGGGGGGCAGGGTTCTACTTATGTTAGAAGCGTTAGCTGGACTGCACCGGTTGCAGGTACCGGCGTTGTATCTTTCTGGGCGGCTTTAAATGCAGTAAACGAAAACGGCAATGCCGACCAGGGCGATAAGTGGAACGTAAACCACCTGGTAATTCTGGAAGAAGATTCATTGGTTATTCAACCAAATGGCATTTCAACTTTGGATGAAAACAACAGTATTAAAGTATATCCTGATCCTGTTACCGACATGTTGAACCTGCAATGGGATAATACCGGTGATGCCGGATATACTATATCTGTGTACGACATAAATGGCCGGATGGTTACTACAGAGAAAGCCGAAACTATTGCAGGCGTGAATAACAAAGGTATCAATACTTCAACCTGGGCGCCGGGTATTTACCTTGTAAACCTGCAGTCAGATAAGGGCGGCCAGGTAGTTAAGGTAGTTAAGCAATAATGAATAAATGATATAGGAGAGGGCCGGGGCCGATACATAAAATATCAACCACCGGCCGGGTTCCCCCTATGAGCATTACAGGTTTGCCTGCGTGCAAAACCCTGGCTAACACCGGATTCGGTTTACCCTGCATTTCTACCAATACTTTTCAGCGAATGAATGATGTGTCGTTAACTGCGGCCTGACAACCGGCAGTTGTAATACAGAGCAATACTTATAATTAAAGGTTGCATAGCGTAAAATAATTTTATGCAATAAATGGGAGTGCAGTCAGGATATAATACCTGAGGTTTTGCCCCGTGCGGAGGCATTTCAGAATTTGTTTTTAAATATTTTTTTGGAAAATAGTTTACCAACATGTGCAATAACTTTTAATATGCTGCCGTTCAGTTAACAAATAACCCGCATGAAAGCAGCACTACCTCACCAAACCCATACCCATGAAAGCGCTGCTTTTGCCCGCATTTTTGCTGGCGGCTATTTTTTTGCCCTGCTTTACACATGGGCAAAATTCTGATTCTGTTCCGGTAGTTAAGAAACCTTTTTTTGAGCGGCAGGACGGCAACTTTTCGCTGGGCGTGCGCAATAACATCAACATATTTACTGATGCACCCCGGTCGGTTGGTGAAGGCATGGGTGCTTCGGCCAGGATACAACTGATTAACCGCGTAAATACCGAATGGTTTGCCGATGTTATTTCCAGTAACTTATATGGCAAAGCACACAGAACAGATATTCATATTGGATGGAATGTGATGTTTTATCTTTTAGACCCCAAAGGATTTACCCGGAAGTTTACACCGTTTTTAGCGGCCGGCCACTGCTTTGATTATACCGGTATTACTATGAACGGCGAACATGGCCTTTCGAAAGCCAAAGGCAGCAGTGCTGTGCAGATGAGCGTTGGCTGCCATTATAATATTACCCCACAATTTGATATTTCTTTAACCACCCTTTATGATCTGCACCTGGGCAATGATGTTGACAGCGAACTTGAACCGGATGGTACGGTTACGCTTGAGGACCATAAGGGTGCAGGAGTTGAAGGGCATGTAATGGTTATTTTAAGTGCACACTATAAATTCTTAAAACTATGGAAAGCAAAAAAATCGTCATCCTCGTTTTGGGCTTAGGCCTTGCGCAGTTTTCAGGGGCACAGGCAATAACCGAAAACCGCACCGGATATTTCAGGGCAGAGGGTAACATAGCCGCCGGGTATCTTTTTGTTGAAAAACAACCGGGTGCCTATATTCAGGGCGATATGGATTTTTTCATAAAGAACCAGTTGTCGGTAACGGGTGCAATATGGTACTATGTACCTATAAGCCGGACCCCCCTGGGCGTTAAGGCCAACCACTCGCTGCTGTGGGGTTTTAATTACCACTTTACCAAATCGGGGCATGCAGATCCTTTTATTGGGTTAACACCGGGCTTTTCGATAGTGCAGGTGGCTTATGCCGATGCAGAGAATAACGTCAGGACAACACCTTATGCCCCGGCGCCCGTTTTTTCAGTTGCCGTTGGCTGCAATTATTATGTTGGCACTATTTTTAATTTCTACATCAAAGCACAAGGCATGGCCGGCGAGTTTTTTGGTAATGCACCGCAACCAAGCCCGCTTTATGAAGTAAGGCTGACTGCCGGGCTGGGATTCAATGCACATTTCTGGAAACCAGGTGCAGCCAAACGATTGTTGCAAAAGCATGAAACGAAATACGGGCCGTCGTTGATTTGATGGTAAAACTCAGGCCGATGCTTTATTAATTAAAGCGATTACCTTCTGTTGTATCAGGTCCCGTACTTTGTTGAATTCTGTTTCATCCATATTGCGCGGGTCGGGTATGCTCCAGTCTTCGCGGTTTTTCGCGGCAACAAACGGGCAGGCATCGCCGCAGCCCATGGTTACAACATAATCATAAACCACATCCGGAATTTGCGTAAGCGATTTTGAATCGTGGGTGGTTAAGTCGTAGCCCAATTCCTTCATTGCTGCTATAGCTTTGGGATTGATTTTGCCTGAAGGCGCCGAACCTGCACTGTAAGCATTAATAGCATCCTTGCCCTGCATAATAGCAAAGGCCTGCGCCATCTGGCTGCGGTTACTGTTTTCTATGCAAACAAATAAGAAGTTCTTTTTCATATGAATGCAACATTAACTCAAATAAATCTTCTTACCGAAGCTTTATAATTCAAATAGGACTGTCCGTGCATTTTTTGCAAAAAATCTTCTTCCACTCTTACCTGCACTTGTATTAATATAAATCCCACGGCCATCAGCAATAATGTAAATCCGTTGGGTGTTACCATGAACAGGCCGACAATAGAGGCCAGCATACCTACATAAATGGGGTTGCGCGAGTAACTGAAGATACCACCGGTTATCAATTCTGTTTTTTGTTGTTCATCAATTCCCACACGCCATGATTTTTTCATATTTCCTTGCACGATGTAGGTGCCTGTTAACGAGGCAGCAAGAATCACCAGGCCTGAAATTTTGATTGCCTCGCTATTCAGGTAGTCCATAGGGAGGAAGTACTGATAAGTTGTTGGGAACAGGCTGTAAAGCATAGTATAGATGCACAGCATTATCATCCAGATAGCAAAGTATTTGCCGACAAGCCCGTGGAGGTCGTCAGAAAAGGAGAGGAGCACGGGATTCTTGCCGATTTGTCTGCGCACATCCCAGGCGCGGATAACAATGAGGAATAGGAAGTATAAAACGCAGTAGGCTGGTAGTATGTATCTGAGATAGTTGTTCATATGGTTGGATTTAATGATGATGGGGCAAAGGTAAATAATTAAATTAGATTAACCTAATTTAATTATTTAGGGCAGACTAATTTCTTGTTTTGCCTCATCTGCCGCAGATAGCTAAGCCCCTAAGCGTTACGGTAGTTGTTTATTGAGGGTTTAGAATCCTTCCCGGCCGTTTATGATGGCAAATGTTGACGGAACTGAGAAACAATAACGTAAAGGTTAACTGAATACGGGGTATTTATTGGATGGCTTCTGTAGCAAAAGCAATTTCTTCGCACTTAAATACTTTTTTGAAGCTCTGCAGAAAATGAAGTTTGTATTCTTCAGGACTTACTTCGCGGTGTAATTCTTTTTGAAGGGATGTAACCCCTTTGCCTTCCAGGCCGCATGGAACAATTTTATCAAACCAGGCGAGGTTAGTGTTCACATTAAAGGCAAGCCCATGCATGGTAACATTACGACTGGCCTTAACGCCAATTGCGCCTATTTTGCGGTCGTGAGGGGAGCCATTGTTATTTCGTAACCATATGCCTGCGGCATTTTCAATGCGTTCGCCGGTAAGTTGGTAGGGAATCAGTGATTGAATTATTGTTTCTTCAATATTCAGAATGTATTGCGCAAGGCCCATATGCAAACTATCAAGGTCAAGAACAGGATAAACCACTAACTGACCGGGACCATGAAAGGTAACATCTCCGCCGCGGTTAACATGATAAAACTCGGCGTGCAGTTCTTCATCGCTTACCAGGATATTTTCGCGCTTACCGCTCTTGCCCAAAGTAAATACCGGCTGATGCTGGCAAAGTATTAAATAGTTATGGGTAGGCTCTCCGTTTTCTTTTGCGGTAACATTTCTATAGAAAAGCCTTTCCTGCAAAGCAAGCACCTCCTGGTAGGGTTTTAAACCGGTGTCAATTACCTGTATAGTATTTGTCAGCACCTCTTTCATTTTTTCGGGGCTTCCTCTTTCTTTAGTTTCTCAATAGAGATGGCTTCATCGTACCTGAAATGCTCGTATGACTTGGTTAATTGCCGGTCTAACTGTTCAACTGCTTTATTATAACCGCCTAAATAAACCGGAACAACGAAAGGAAAGGGCTCCTGCAACTGTGTTAGCGTGGTATCCATAATCACCAGCGCATTTGAACCGGCGGTAGAAGAAGACGGCTGTGTAGTGTAAACCCCCGAGTAATGAAATTCGTCAACCCGCTCATTCTCGGTAAACGAACCGTACTCGGCAATCAAAAAATAATCTTCTTTTAATTTAATCGTACTATCAGGCAGCAAATTGCTGTTCAGAAAAATGTTTGGCTCGTGTTTAAGCAATGCATCGGTATTTTTTGCATAGATGAAATACACTTTGCAAAAACTGAAATTATATTTAAAGGCGTCCATTATTTTTAGGTTCAGGGCCACCCGGTCCTCAACAATTTTATCAGCAATGGCATTTTGGCCGGCTTTACGGTATGCGTCAACCGATTTATCATTGGTCTTTAAACGCACAATCAGGGCACCGTGTTTAAGTGCTTTAATTTCCTGGGCGGCATAGTACCTGTTGCTGCTTACACGTTTTGGGATGCTATCCTGTGCTGAGGTAAAGCAGGTTGCAAAACAAAAAAAGAGAAATAACCAGGTGCTGCGCATTTATTTAAAATCTTTTGCAATTTCTTTTGGAACAAATTTACCCACTTTGCCTTTCCCCCTTATAATTTCGCGCACGATGGTTGAAGAGATAGACGAAAGCTCAGGTCGCGCCAGTATTAAAATTGTTTCAAGCTGGGGAAGCATATCGTGGTTAAGGTGCGCAATGGTTTTTTCATATTCAAAATCGGCCGAGCTGCGGATGCCACGCAGCAGGTAGTTGGCTTTTTTCTTTTCGCAGAAGTTAACGGTTAGGCCTTCATAGCTTTCAACCTTTATTTTCTTTTCATCCTTAAAAACCAGTTCAATCCATTTTATTCTCTGGTCTAAGGGAAACAATGCCTGTTTTTGAGAGTTGCTGCCAATGGCAATTATTATTTCATCGAACAAGGGTAATGCACGTTTCACCACATCAGCATGGCCCGTAGTAATGGGGTCGAAAGAGCCGGGAAATACCGCAATTTTTTTGTGAAACTGAACAGGTGCTTTTTTTTGTGTTGCCATTGAGCTGGTTTGAATCAGGTGTTTGTATCGGTATTTTCTGCCGCTTCTTCTCCGGTATCTTTCGGTACTTCGTTCACAAAGATAGAAAAGATGGTAGTTCCATAATTTTTACTGCGGTAAAAGTACGGGTGCTTTTCGAAGTTATGGTCAGGGTTGTGCTCAAGTATGAACCATCCTTCCCCCTCAACCAGCTTATAATGGAAGATAAGATCGGGTATGGTGTCAAGGTTCTCAAGCGGGTATGGCGGACCGGCAAATATTACATCGTATTGCTGGTGGCTGTTTTGAATAAAGTCGAATACATCGCGCTGAAATACCTTCAGGCCGGTCAGCTTTAATTCTTCAGCAGTTTTTTTTATAAAAGCGGCGCAACGCGGAAAAATCTCGATGGTAGTAATATCGGTGCAGCCACGTGATGCAAATTCGTATGATATACTGCCGGTGCCGCCGAAAAGGTCGAGCACTTTAATATTATCAAAATTGAAATTGTGGTTGATAATGTTGAACAGGCCTTCTTTTGCAAAATCGGTAGTAGGCCGTGTGGGTATATTTTGCGGCGGCTGAAAGCGGATTGCCTTTAGCTTGCCTCCTATAATTCTCATGCGCCCAGGTTATAAAGATTAAAGTGAAGATGTTTTGGAAAAATATCAAAAGCCCTCGACAGATGAACGTTATCAGGCGTACGGATAAAACTGATGAACCGGAAATACCGGTAACAAACGTCGTATATTTTCGATTCGATATCTACTTCACCGCTTAAAACAAGTTCTGTTTTTTCACGGTCAATATTCAACTGATCGCAGCAAAGTAGCAGGAAGTAAATAAAATCGTTTTGGGTTTTAAATTCATACCGGTTCATAATTTGTAACTGGCCTGTTTCGGTAAAAGCCAGTACGTCAAAATGGTTCTGTTCAATGTATACAAAAACCTTTTGCTGGCCCTTTTCTAAAAAATCGGGCAAACTGTTCAGCAGCGATGAATTGATATGAACAAGAACCGGATTACTGAACAGCATTGCTAATTTGCTTGCCAGGGTGCCATCAACATGGTAGGTCAGGTTAAGCCCGAGCCGGGCAATGTGCTGGCTAACATCATTAGCTGATTCTCTTGCCGGAAATGTAAACGAATCGGGCAACAAAGTATATGGGGCGTCAATGCCAATGTAAGTTTTAGCGAAGGGTATTTGCAGGATATCGTCCTTTTCGACAATCTTTTCAAGCCGTTGTCCAAGTTCAATCAGGCTGTTAACATGGTGCAGCGTGTATTCGCCGAAAAAAATGATTTGGTTATGCGAAATGGATTGAACAAAATAACGGATATACTGTGTGCTGATACCTACTTTAAGCTCCAATGAACCGGGCAGCAGGGTGGCATTAACCTCCCCTATACTGACAAACGCGTTTTTAATCTGAGCTGACGACATGGCGCTAAGTTACAGTATATTCGTGAAAATGGGTTTCGCGCGACGGTTAGCAGTCAAAAAATACAGTATCGCACGGAGAAAATCCAGAGTAAACAGCCGGGAAATACTGATATGAATACTGCATATCAATTTTCACCCTTTTGGCTATCTTTTTTTCACTTCCTGAAGTTTTGTATTTCTCTGTATTTTCTCCGTGCCTCCGTGCGAAATGTATTGGCGTTTATTTTACCAATAACTTTATTATGTTTGAAAAGTATGAAAAAGCTGGAGGCGCGCAACCCCGCGTACAGGGAGTATGTGCAGTTAAAAATATCGAGGAACAAGTTTATCAGTGCCATTGGTTTAAAGTTTACCACTATTGAGCCGGGTTACCTGGAGGGTGAAATTGATTTTAAAGAGATGCTTGAGCAGCAAAACGGGTGGCTGCATGGTGGGGTAACTTCGGCCATACTTGATATGGTGCAGGGTTTTGCCAGTTACAGCATGGTTGAAGAGGGGCAACAGGTATTTACGGTAGATGCCCGGATATCGTACTTTAACCCCGGTACTGCCACGAAATTTTTTACCCGGGGCGGCGTTTTAAAACCGGGAAAGCGCTTTCATTTTTGCGAGGGAGAGGTTTATTACCTGAAGGAGGATGGCACCGAAGTTACGGTGGCCAGGGGCAGCGCAACAATGGCTGTTATTTGATGTTATCGTAATGAGGTTAATCATATTCTTAGCTTAAATTGCGTTTTAATTTTAACCGGTGGTTTTGTTTTAGGTGGTTTATTCATTTTACTAATTAAGCAGTTTGGCGCAATTAAAGGCAACATATAAGGAAATTCTCGCTATATCTCTTCCGCTTATTATAGGCAATACAGCCTGGACATCAAACGGGGTATTCGACACGATATTTGTAGGCAACCTGGGTAAGGTGCAGCTTGATGCTATTGGCTTTGCCAGTATCTTTTATTCAGTGTTGTTTATGATGGGTTTTAGCTTTACGCGCGGCACACAGATACTGATAGCCCGGCGCATGGGCGAACTGAACAAGCATGAAGTGGGGAATATTTTTGATACTACCATGATTTCGATGCTTGCTTTTGCCGTGGTATTTTTTGCGCTGATTAAAATCTTCTCGCACCAGATACTTGGTTTTATGCTTACCGACCAGCGCATCATTGAAAAATGCGAGATATTTCTGGATTACCGTATTTATGGTCTTATACCCAGTTTTTTAAGCTTTGTTTTTATTGCATTTTACTCGGGCATTGGCAAAACTACTATCCTGGCCTTGTCGGTTGCGGTAATGACGTTCTTCAACATTTTTTTGAATTACGGGTTGGTTTACGGAAAATTCGGATTGCATGAATTTGGTATTGGCGGTTCGGGTCTGGCATCCAGCATTTCGGAAACACTGGCTGTTTTGGTTTTGCTGGGCGGAACATTTTATAAGGGTCGTTTTCATGAATTCTTCCTGTTCAGGTTTAAAAAATTTGATGTTCACTTGCTAAAGCAGATGAGCAACATCGCCGTGCCGCTAATGCTTCAGTCTCTTGCTGCAGTAGGTGCATGGCTCATTTTGTTTGCTCGTATAGAAACAGTTTTAGGGGCTGATGCGCTGGCCATTTCGTCCATCTTCCGGCAGCTGATATTGTTCTTTACTATTCCATCGTGGTCGTTGGGTTCAACGGCCAATACCATTATCAGTAATATGGTTGGGCAGAACGATTTTACCGGGGTAAGCCGTGCTATTAAACGTATTAGCGTGGTGAGCCTGGGGTTTGCACTTCTTTCGTGCATAATTATTTATGTGTTTCCGCATTTTTGCATCGGCATATTTACCAGCAAACAGGATTATGCGCTCATACCCGAAGCTACACGCATAGTACCGGTTATTTTTGTGGTTTTTATCCTGATGTCGTTTAGTAACATCATTTACAACGGGGTTATCAGCGTTGGTGATATTTATATCGCTTTGGGTATACAAATAGCGGTAGTGGCTATTTACATTATTTACTTCTCTATTATGTTCAAGATGCCTTTTATCAATACTTTCTGGATATGGACCAGCGAGTGGGTTTATTGGGTGTCTATACTGGTGGCGTCGCTCCTGTTTTTCAGGTACAAGCATTTGAAGGTGGTGTAGGCTGATGTCATTAGCCTAAAGTGTAAAAGGGAAATTAACCACTAAGGCACTAAGGACACTAAGTTGCATTAAGCATTTTTTGAGATGATTTTTTATAATACCAAACGTAAACCTCAATCCTGACAACTGCTATTAAACTCTTTTTGTGTTTTTTTCTAAGTCTTAGTGGTTCTAAGTGACCTTAGTGCCTTAGTGGTTAATTTCTCTAAGTAATGGCACTTGGCACGGTTTTGAGAGCAAGACAATCTTAATTCCTGTTGTTCATTTGTTGAATGCCGTAAATCAATTCTCACTATTTTTGGGGTTATGGAAGAGAATGTGCTTACTTACAGCCATGTAAATATTTACCAGGGCAAGGATTTGGTATTAAGTGACGTAAGCCTGGAAATAGGGGAAGGCGAATTTATTTACCTGATAGGTAAAACCGGCACCGGTAAAAGCAGTTTGATGAAAACGATTTATGGTGAGGTGCCTATAAAGGAAGGCGAAGCCCGTATTTGCGGGTACGACCTGAAGAAACTGCGCCGCAGCGATATGCCTCAACTGCGTCGTAAGCTGGGTATTGTGCTGCAGGATTTTCAGTTGCTGAACGACCGCACCGTAGAAGATAATCTTGATTTTGTGTTGAAGGCCACCGGTTGGAAAGTAAAGAAGAAACGGGCTGAAAGAATTGAAGAGGTATTGACCGAAGTTAACCTGCCGGGAATGGGCGATAAAATGCCTTACCGTTTATCGGGCGGTGAACAGCAGCGGTTGGTTATTGCACGTGCTTTGCTTAATAACCCCACCCTCTTTTTAGCGGATGAACCTACCGGTAACCTGGACCCTGAAACTTCTGATGATATCCTTAAACTGCTTATCCGAATTAACCGCGAGCATAATACTTCCGTTTTAATGGCCACACATAATTACCAGTTGATTGACCGTTACCCGGCGCGGATTTATAGCTGCGCTAATCATTCTATTACTTTGGAGAAGGGGATATCGGTTAGGTAGCAGTTTTCAGTTTGAAGTTTTCGGTTTTCAGTTAAATACAGGGCAGCGTATTTTTCAGGGTGTTTGCATGTAGTTATAGAATTGCCCTCGCGGCTTATATAGTTGCGTGTGAATACTGTATTTGCATTCAACTGTAAACTGCAAACTAAAGACTGTAAACTGCTTAAAATATCTCCTGCGCAATTTTCAAAGCGCTCGCGTGGTCACTGAAATCAGATTCAAGAAGGATGCGGCGTTTGTCTATGTCTTGCTGTATGAAGGGTGTCTCCATCAGCTCGGTGATGATGCGCTGGGTGGCGGTGGGGTTGTCTTCTACAATACAAAGGGGTTCCAGGCCGGTGTTGTTTACCATTTTGCTGTTTACAACGCAGAACCGGCCTCGGTAAAGCGAGTTGAGCAGCTTCAGTTTTACACCGGTGTTTTGAAATGTGGTTAGCAGATTGATATGCGCGTTACTCATCAGTTCAGCCATTTTTTCAAACGGTGGGCTTTCTACTAATTCTACATTCGGGATATTTTTAATGCCTTTTTTAAGGGCGCTGGTGGGCTCTTTGCCTGCTATGATAAATTTATATGGCATGCCTTGCGCAATTTTCATTGCAATAAACAGCGCGGCCTGATTGTTTTCGGCTACGCTTAAATTGCCCTGATATAAAATGTATTTTCCCAGGCCGGGCTGGCTGGTTATATCAGCATTACTGTGAAAGGCAGGCACGTAATAAATGTTCTCGTAACTGAAACGCAGGTATTCGTAGTCGCTTTTTGAGATAGGGAAAATTTTATTGGCAAACTGCAGATCGCCTTCAAACTTCTTCAGCTTTTTTGATTCAAGCGAGAAATAGAATTTAATCAGGTAATTGCGCTCAGCCTCTTTAAGGCTACGGTAATAATCCCATTCTACATTGTGCATCCGCACCGCCTTCATTTTATCTTTCAGTAAAGGATGGTTAAGGTAAAGGCAGGTGTGAAGCCCTTCGAATAAAACGGGATAATCGTCGCCTACCAGGTTGCTTAATAACTCGTCGCTTTTACGTGAGCCAACGATGTAAGGAACCTTGCTGTAAATAGCCTGGTAAAATTTTCGGCGGGGGTAGTAGAATACTTTTTCGCAAATCTTATTCAGTTCGGGGCTTTCATCGCGGCCGTAATGGAAACAGTGCAGGTAAATCTTTATGCCAAGGTCGTGCAGCGCTTTTATTTTATAGAATACATCTATCACCCCACCATAATCAGGCGGATAAGGCACATTGAAAGAAACTATATGTAAATGCTTACCTGAGTAATCGCTCATAAATATCCAGTAACTTTTTCTCCTCTGCCTGCCAATTCAAATCGCGGGTGCAAACCTCACAATTTTTTTGTAATTCTTTGTATAAGTTTTTGTCTGTTAACAGACGGTTCAAAGCATCAATTATTTGAGAGGTTGAACAATCTTTTACTAACAACGCAACATGATACTTATTGTTTAACTTTTCATACTCCGGAAAACCAATGCAAACCTGGGGCACCGATGCATGGATATAATCGAAAAATTTGTTCGAAAGAGAGTAGTAATAGCTCAGGCCGGTATTTTCTACCAGGTTAATGCCGATACCGGCTTGCACCGTTGTTTTCTTTAACTCAGCTGGTGTAAGTAGTCCAAGGAAGGTTACTTTTCCCCCTAATCCAAGGTCTTTAACCTGCTGCCGCAGTTGGTTTGATAAGTCTCCTTCGCCTGCCAGTTGAAGGGTGCAGTCTACGTGTTGCATGGCAGTTATAAGGTGTTCCAGACCGCGGCCTTCATTGAGGGCGCCCTGGTAGAGAATGAACGGCCGGCCCCCTTCCATGCCCCGAAGAGAGGGGCTAATGCTATTTTCAGGCACATTCATGATAACATCAAAGTGCTTGTTATACTTTTGTTGAAAAAGTTCAGCAAGGCCTTGCGAAACAGTGTAGGTGGCATCAAATAAGGGCACGAATATCTTTTCAACTTCCTGCCACACTTTCTGAACAGATGGGCGCCGCACTACTTCAGGTACCTCGGTAAAATATTCGTGCGCATCATACGCCAGCTTAGCGCCCTTTAATTTGCTAATGATGTAAACGGGCACAATCGTATCAAGGTCAATAGCACAGGCGGCATCGAATTGCGAGAAGGTAAGATAGATGAGTAGCCGGATGTTGTATTCTATATAAAACAACTTGCCTTTATTGAAAATACATTGCAGGCGCTTTTGTTCATAGGGTTCGGGTGCAAGGGGAATAGAATAATCGCGTTGCCTGCCTACCAGTTCAACAGCATAACCTGCGCGGCTGAGGCTGCGGCATATTTTCTGCATGCGCTGGTCATAGCTTAGGTCGTTGGTAACGGTAAAGATAATTCGCTTCAATCCACCCATTTTAAATTCAATTCATCGGCCCAGGTTATTTTACCGGCATCCAGCAAAAAATTAATGGCCTTATCAAAATCAGCATCGCGTATCTGCAGCTTAGCTTTTACCTGCGCACCCGTTAACGCCGATTGCCTTAATTCATTTTCAAGGGCGGCCACAATTTCAGAAAAATCTGCTGTAGTGAGTGCGGTTTTTTTGCGGTCGGCGCATACATCGCAAATGCCGCAATCCTGCTCAACGGTTTCGCCGAAGTATTTTGCCAGCAGCTTGGTACGGCAGATGTGCTTTTCGGTAACATAATATTTTACAGCCTTCAGTTTCTCTTCAAAATTTGTTTTCCGGCTTTTAATAAATTCGATGTTCAGCCACAGGTCTTCGCGTTTAACCCGGTTTTGCAGCAATACAACCTGCGATTTTTCTTTGCGGGGCTGGTAACTGATAATTTTCATTTGGTTCAAAGCCATCAGCTGTTCAACGGTTTGATGAAGACTGATTTTGAGCCGGGAGGCAATCACATTTTCCTCAACCGGAACATAGTCCATAAACACTCCTTCAGAGGTGCGCAGAATAAATTTGATGAGCGCCTCATATTTTTTATGGTCAGTTTGAAATTTGTATATCACATCTTTAGCAGCAATGGCTTTTACCATCGAAAGATTTGAAACCCCTTCGGTAACATAAATGATGCCCTGTTGCTCCAGTATTTTTAAGGCCGCGTAAACTTTGGTTTGCTGCATTTTGCAGTGTTCGGAAAAGCCCCGTAAATCGAAGTCGAAACTGTTATTGATGCCGCTGTTGTAAGCAATGCGCAGAAAAGTGCAAAGGTTTTGATAAACGTCTTTTAATTCATCAATGGTTGGGAAACTTCCTTCAACTTTTTTGTCGAGCGACGAAATGTCGAATGCATCGGTTAATTGAACGGCGTATGCTTTTTTCTCATCCCTTCCCGCCCGTCCTGCTTCCTGGAAATATGCTTCCAGTGAATCAGCAAGATCCATGTGTACTACCAGGCTAACATCCGCTTTGTCAATACCCATACCAAAAGCGTTGGTTGAACAGATTACGCGGGTTTTATTGCTTATCCAGCTATCCTGTTTTTCAGAACGCACAAGCGGGTCCAGGCCGGCATGATAGAAGTCGGACTTAATGCCACGCTTATTCAGGTAATCGGAAAACTCTTTTGTCTTTTTTCTGTTGCGTGCATAAACAATGGCGCTGCCATTTACTTTGGTCAATATATCCAGCAGACTCTGTTCTTTGTTCCGGCTTTCGCGCACAACGTAACTCAGGTTTTTGCGCACAAAGCTTTGCTGCACAACATGCTTCTTTTTAAAGAGGAGTTTTTCCTGGATGTCGTTTACCACTTGGGGTGTTGCGGTTGCTGTAAGAGCGATAACCGGCACGCCTTTCAGTTTTTCGCGGATTTCAGCAATTTTTAAATAAGGCGGCCTGAAATCATAACCCCATTGAGATATACAGTGCGCTTCATCAACAGCGAGGAGAGAAATATTCATTTTCTCCATGCGCACCTGGAACTCTTCTCCGGCCAAACGCTCGGGCGAGACATAAAGGAATTTGTAATCGCCGTAAATGCAGGCATCCAGCATGGTGTCAATTTGCCTGTAGCTCATGCCCGAATAAATAGCGGTGGCCCTGATATCTCTTTGGGTGAGGTTCTGCACCTGGTCTTTCATTAAAGCAATCAGGGGCGATACTACGAGGCAAAGTCCATTGTTGGCCAGGGCAGGCACCTGGAAGCAAATAGATTTGCCCCCGCCTGTAGGCAATAATGCAAGTGTATCTTCTTTGCGCAGCACGGCTTCAATAATTTCGCGCTGCAACGGACGGAATTGTTCAAAGCCCCAGTATTGTTTTAGTATTTGGTCAATATCCTGCACGGGATAAATATAATAAAAGCAGACAGCGCCTTTTGCAGGGAAATTTAAAATGAAATGGAGCGCTTATTTGCTCTGATTTTGATGATTGAATTATGAGAGATAGATTTTTAGTTGAAATGTATTTTTTGACCATCTTCTTCCTTAAATTCGCATCCACTTCAGATTAAACATGCGCAGGTTTTCGTTTTGGTTCATCCCCCTTTTTTCTTTTGTCCTGATTTTATCCTCATGCCGGGAGAATGCTTTTCTGACCCATTGCAATTATAAAGTTCTTAAAGCCGGCGATAATGAAAAACTAAACAGGGCCATTGCGGTTGAGAATGGTTTACTGAACGCCCAAAACGTCCATTCTTTATGGAAAAGGGCAGGGTGGTGGAACAGCGCCAATATTCTTGAATCGCTGATAGATTTTAACCGCATTACGCACCAGAATTTTACCAGGTGCCTGAATAACCTGTATATAAAAAACGTGCACATTTTCAGAGGCCATTTTATTATGGGCCATTCGTTTGATGATAATGAGTGGTGGGGTTTGGTTTGGTTAAAAGCTTATGACTTAACCGGCGATAAAAGGTACCTGCGGGTTGCAAAGGGCATATTTAACGACATGGTGAACCGTGCATGGGATAATAAGTGCGATGGCGGTGTACGCTGGGCTAATAATATCTGGTATAAAAATGCAATTACCAACGAATTGTTTATGGAACTGGCTGCACGCCTTGCGCTCGAACCTGCGGATTCGGCAAAGCGGGATTATTATCTGCAATGGGCGGTAAAAGACTGGAACTGGATTAAGTACAGCGGCATGATAAATAAGGAGCAAATGATTAACGATGGCCTTAATAATAACTGTTCTAATAACGGACAATTTACCTGGACATATAATCAGGGAGTAATTTTAGGCGGACTCAAAGACCTGTTTTTGCTTACAGGCGACAGCGCTTATTTGAAAACGGCCAAAACCATGGCTTACGCAAGCATGAAACATCTAAGCAATGCACAGGGTATTTTGACTGAGCCAGGTGATAATAAACCAGACCATGATAAGAACCAGTTTAAAGGAATATATATGCGCTACCTGGCAACGCTCAATTTACAACTGAAAGACAATAATATAAAAGACTTTATTTTATCGAATGCAGAATATACCTGGACGCATGCCAGGAATAAAAACAGCTGGTTCGACTTTTATTGGAGTGGCCCTTATGCCGACTGGAGCAGCTCGGCACAAGGTTCGGTTATGGATTTAATGAATGCTACACTTATTCAATAATTAAATATTTGCAATATCATACAATTCAATGTTTTATATGTGTTTTGCCACGTATACGCTGCAAATTTATTTTACAAGGTTAAGCAATTGTTAAGCGCATTCGACTTTTAATAATTGCCATTTTTTTAATGTTCAGCAGGCAATTAAAGTTTGGAAATATTATTTAAAAAAAGACCTTTGCAACCTGATCTGCCGGTTAAGACGGCAGTTCAAAAATAAGACACACAAAAACCCCTTTAACTCAATTTATTATGAAAAGACCATTACCCTTTTTTAAAGGTATAAGTGGCATCACTATGCTATTTGCCTTTTTAACCTTTGTACTGACGGCATCAGCACAGACGGCACAATTCAGCCCGGCGCACACTTATAAGTTTATGCCGGGTTACGCTCCGCAAACACACGGAAATAATTTGTCGCAGCGAAGGGCGCCTGCTACCCAAAGTTGCGACTCGAACCTGGCGCTGGATTACAGCACTTATAATGAAATTGCTTCAACTGCTGCCGGGATTACTTATAACGGAAGCTGGAATACTGCAACGCCGGCGCCTTATGCCCAACAATTAAGCTCCTTGCTTAACCGTGTTGAGGCTGACTCTTTCCAGGCCTTTGACTATGCGGGTGTATCTTTTGATACCCTGGCGTTTGGCAACTATACAAACCAAACCAATACATCTGTAGCACTTGCCACCTCAACTATTTATCTTGACTCCATTGTTTTTTATGGCGGCCTGTCGGGCGATAGTACTAAAATGACAACCGATAGTTTGGTGTTTACCATTTTTGCCCAAACCGGGGTTAACGTAACTGTAGCCAAGAGGATTGTTTATACCGGTATGTCGCAATTACGTCAGTTTTATCTGCTGCCCGATTATCTTCGTCAATTTGTAATTCCGGTTCAATACCAGTTTACCCAGGGTCAGAGTTTTGGTGTTGACGTTCAATGGATAAATCACGATACATCAGGGCACTTTATATTAGCTTATTCTTATCCTGATTCGTGCAATACTATAGTTTACAATGGTGTTACCTATACCTCGCCTGCGCACATCTCTTCTTTTCCGGCCACTTCGTTCTGGGGAGCACAGGTTGATACTTTAACTAATTCGGTAACCGTTGATCCGCAAAACAGTGCTTACGCGTATAACCTGCCCGGTATACCTCAAAACTGTTTATTTGTTTACCAGCAGAACTGGGAGATTATACCAATTATAAATGTTTGCCAGGCAGTTGTTGCTTCGGCGCCTGCCGTAATTACCAATGCGGCCACCGCAATTACTTCAGTCAGTGCTACTTTAAATGGTTCTGTCAATGCAAACAATTTATCATCAACAACGGGCTTCCAGTGGGGGCTTAGCACAGCCTATACAGGCGGTACCGTAGCTGCGGTGCCTTCACCGGTAACCGGATCAACTGCCACCCCTGTTACGTATGCGCTGTCAGGTCTTACCCCCGGCACAACATATCATTTCAGGGCCTTGGGTACCAATACCAGCGGTACAACTTACGGAAGTGATTTAACCTTTACAACACTTGCCGCTTCAGTTCAATCATGCGATACTTTGTTCAATGAAATTGCGGCTACTGATACTCCTACCTATTATACATTTGACCCTACCCAGGGTGCCACCGGGTATGTTTCAGGTAATAATTCGTATGGTGATTTAGCCAAAGCGGAGAGTTTTACTGCTGTTGCAGGAGACCATGTAAGTTCGGCCTACCTGGATTTTGCATATGCAAACTATATACCGGCTGATGCAAACGTACCTGTTAAAATTATGGTATGGGATAATTCAGGCACGGGTGGTGCACCGGGCAACGCGCTGGATAGTGCAACAGTAACGCTTAGCCAGATAAAGGCTGCTATTACGGCCAACTCGGCCGTATCAGTTAGCTTTACGCATAATGTGGCTCTTACCACCAGCGGGTTTTATGTTGGCGTAGTGTTGCCTACTACTAACGGCGACACGGTAGTTCTTGTTACCAATACATTTTATGGTGCTGATGGCCATGGATGGGAGCTGGATGCAGGAACGCCGCCTACCTGGGCAAGTTATAATACAGATTATGGTACTACCGGAAACTTTGGTAACTATATTGAAGCAATTATATGCCCGGCTCAGACCAGTAATGTTTGTACACCGGCAGTTGGTGCCCCTGCAGGCGTTTCGCCTAAAGCCTCGCTGGTTCCTTGTGTAAATCAGGGTGTTTCGTACAGTGAGACTTATACTATCGTTGTTCCAACAACGGTGGTTTATGCAGGACAGACCCTGACAATAACCTCCATTACTATTGACAGTATCGGCAATCTGCCTTCAGGGTTAACCTTTATGGGCAGTTCAAATCCTGCAACTTATAATGGCGGAACAACCGGATGCTACCTGATAACAGGTACAACAAATGCAGCTTGTGGCTCGTATTTAACACCGATATATTTAACCGCGGTTACCAACCTCGGTACATTTAATATTACAGGTGCTACTGCGGGATTTTTAAATCAGTTTTTGCAGGTTATAACAAGTCCTAACGGATGCCCGGTTCTTGATACTACACAAAGCACTCCGTTTGTGGCTGACCCTGCGTGCGGTGCTGTAGTTGCACCATCGGTAACTATAACCCCAACCGCTGTTGCCTGCTTCGGTGGAAGCACCGGTTCTGCAGTCGCAAATGCAACCGGCGGCAACGGAACTTATACATACCACTGGAGTAACGGCGCAACAACTTCTTCAATTTCAGGAGTTGTAAGCGGTACCTATAGCGTTACCGTAACATCAAACAGCCAAACTGCAACTGCAAGCGCTGCTATTTCACAGCCTGCGAGCGCCTTAAATGTGATAGCTATTGCTACGCAAACTTCATGCAGTTCAAATACCGGAACGGTTACCACAGCTGTAACAGGTGGTACTATAACTTACAATTATCATTGGAGCAATGGCGCCAGTACGGCCAATCTTACAGGCCTGGGAGCTAATACCTACACGGTAACGGTAACTGATGCTCACAGCTGTTCAGCCAGTGCTTCTGCGGTAGTTTCTCTTCCGGTTGGGTTTACTGTTTCGGTTATAGAAACCAACGTTAACTGCTATGGTCAAAACACCGGTAGTGCAACTGCAATTACAAACGGTAGTTCAGGTAACTTAACTTATAACTGGAGCAATGGTGCTACTACCCAAATTATAAGCAATGCTGGTGCGGGGACTTTAAACGTTACCGTTACAGAAACAAACGGATGCAGCAGTACCGGTACAGGTACCATTACACAACCTGCTTCTGCCCTTAGCGCTTCTGCCTCTTCTACGGTTACGTCATGTGCATCGAACACGGGTTCAGCCACTGTTACCGCCAGTGGTGGAACAGCAGGATATACTTACTTATGGAGCCCGGGTGCCGGCTCAACAACTACTATCAGTAATTTGGGAGTCGGTGTATATAATGTTACTGTTACTGATACCAAGAGTTGCACCGCAAGTGCAACCACAAGTGTAAATACTTCAGCTACCTACTCAGTTAATGTTATACCTACTAACGTAGGATGCTTTGGCCAAACTACCGGAGGGGCAACCGTTTCGGTAACAGGGGCCACCGGTAATATTACTTACGACTGGAGCACTTCAGCCACCACGCAATCGGTTACAGGCCTGGGCGCTGGTACTTATAATGTAACAGTAAAAGACGGCAGCGGCTGTGCTAAAACGGGCAGCGCTACTATTACACAACCGTCGGCCGCTTTATCGGTTTCAGTTACTGAAACGCAAACGGCTTGTTCATCTAATACTGGCACTGCAACTGCAACTGTTAGCGGTGGCACTGCCTCTTATCACTATTCCTGGAGTAATTCGACAACTTCTAATCCGGCAACAGGATTAGGCGCAGGGGTAGTTATATTAACTGTTACAGATGCTAACTCATGCAGCGTTACAGCCTCAGCGGCCATTACCCAGCCGAGTCCTCCTGCAGTTACGGCGGTTGCCACTAATGTTACCTGCTTTGGGCAAAGTACAGGAACCGTTGTTGCAACTGTTACCGGAAGTACTAATGATACTTATTTCTGGAGCAATGGCGGAACTTCATCAAGTATAACCAATGTAGCGGCAAGCCAATATTCTGTTACTGTTACTGATGCCTTTGGTTGCAGCGCAAGCGCTTCGGCCAGTGTTACCCAGCCTAACAGCGGTGTTACTGCTACCACTTCTTCTACCCCGCAAAGCTCTTGTTTAACAGATAACGGAACCGCAACGGTAACGGCTTCTAACGGGGCAACCCCATACAGTTATTTATGGAGCAACAGCGGTGGTAGTGCAACTATTTCGAACCTGGCAGCGGGCAACTATTCAGTTACCGTTACAGATAATAACCATTGCACTGCATCAGCAACAGCAAGTGTTAACTCACCTGCCACATTCAGTATCGCGGTTACAACTACCAACGATTTATGTTATGGCGCCAGCACAGGTTCGGCAACGGTTACTGTTACCGGGTCAGGTAACTATACTTACCTCTGGAGCAACAGCGTTACCACGGCAACCAATCCGGGCCTTCCTGCAGGAACCTATGGCGTTACGGTAACAGACGGCAACAGTTGTTCAAAAGCATCTTCAGGAATTGTAACACAACCCGCAACGGCTTTAGTGGCTAATGCAACAGCAACCAACTCAACTTGTGGTACTGCAAGCGGAACAGCTTCTGTTACCGTAGTTGGAGGAACAGGCAGCCCCACCTATTTATGGAGCAACAACGACGTAACAAGTTCTATCAGCAATTTGGGTGTCGGAGTTTACAGTGTTACAGTAACAGAAGGAACCTGCACTGCAACTTCTTCGGCTATAGTAAACAACCTGAACGGCCCTTCGGTAAGCATGTTATCTACTAACCCAAGGTGTTCATACAGCAATGATGGAAGTGCTACAGCAGTTGCAAGTGGTGGAACAAGTCCTTACACTTATACATGGTCAACAAGTCAAACTACTTCAAGTATCAGCAGCCTGGGTGCAGGAACCTACAACATTATTGTAGCCGACCAGACAGGTTGCCAGGTTGCAGGCTCTATTACACTTACCGCGCCGGCTGTGATTGCACTGAACCCGACAGTGGTTAATGAAAGCTGTGCCGGAGATCAGAACGCAAGTATAACGCTGGCTGTTTCGGGCGGAACTTCAGGATACACTTATTTGTGGAGCAACGCCAGCAACAATTCATCTGTAACAGGGTTAAGTGCGGTAGGAATCAGTGTAACAGTCACCGATTCAAAACAATGCTCTGCCAGCAGTTCTTTCACCATTACCCAACCCAATGCCTTAACGGTTACTACATCAACCACCGATGCAACGAATGGCGCTAATGGTACTGCAACAGCATCTGTAACCGGCGGAACACAACCTTACACATACAGCTGGCCGGGTGCAGTTAATACTTCAACCTCAACCGGGCTTGCTGCCGGAAGTTATACGGTTACAGTAACAGATGCCAATCATTGTTCTGCTACTGCTGCGGCAGTTGTAATTACAACTGGTATTAATGTGGTTGAAAATAACATTACATATATTAAACTGATACCAAACCCTGCCAGCGATCTTGTTAATGTGGTGGTATCACTTTCAACTGCTGAAACAGTTGAGTTCAGGCTGGTAGATATTACGGGTAAGTATGTTTATGCTGGTCACGAATCAACAGTTCAGGGAAGTGTAACACATACTATTAACGTAGCCGAATACGCCTCCGGAATTTACCTGGTTGAAATAACTGCAGGTAACCAGGTAATTAGGAAGAAACTTGTGATAACCAAATAGTTTCTTTGTATGTAACGTCCTTAATTAAGCCTCCGCATTTATGCGGGGGCTTTTTTTATTGGACTTTGGCAATGACCTTAATACCCTCTGGGTGGGATTTTGCCTGATTCAGATCAATTTTTGGTCATTTTTACAATTTATATTTGGCAGACAGGCAAAAAAAAAGACCTTTGCAGCCTGATTTGGACTGAAATTCGGTTCCCAAATCAGAAAAAACGACACAATTAACACCAAAACAATTATTTATGAAAAAACAATTACCTTATATTAAAGGTATGATGAGCTCAGTTTTGCTTGTTTTACTTTTGGTCTGCGCCGCCACGGTTTCCGGGCAGCAAGCGCATCATGGCGTTATGTCTGCACAAAATTTAAGGTCGCCGCAACCTGCCATTCTTTTAGGTAACGGCCCCGCCAACCTGCATGGCATCGCCCGTCGCCATGGTGCAGAAGCTCCGGCTTCTACTTCGTGCGATACGGATTTGTTCATGGACTATGCCGCCTACAACCAGGTTATAGCCGAAATACAAGGGCTTAATTATGACGGAAGTTGGTATAACGGTACCGGCATTTATCTTAATGGCATGAGTAATTATATAACCAAGGCCAGTGGCGATAGCGGATATATCAACTATGCAGGTGTTATTTTCGACACATTGTTATTCTCCAATCCTCTCGATACCACTTCGGGATATTTGCCATTGGCTACAAGCACTGTTTACTTCGATTCGCTGGGTATATACGAGGCATTAAGTGGTGATACCACAAGAATGACAACTGACAGTATTATTTTCCAGATATACACTATCACGGGTGGAACGTTGTCGAACACTCCGGTAAAATCAATCGTTTACCATGCATGGGCACAGTTAAAACAGTTTTATGCTCCTCCGGGTTATGTGAACTATACGCAAATACCGGTGCATTTACAATTGACCCAAGGTCAGGGTTTTGCTGTTTTGCTTGAATATCATAATAAGCATACGGGCAACATATTGTCGCTTGCCTATAGCTACGCCGATTCTTGCGGAACAATCGTTTACCAGGGAAATACCTATAATTCACCATCTTATTCTCCGGTTTTACCCGGTAATGACTTTTACGGAAGCATAAATGCCGATACAACCGGTGTTGTTGATTATGGTGATAACACATATGGCTTCAATTTGCCTGGTGTTTCAACCAACTGTTCTTACGTATATACTCAAAACTGGGCCCTTATGCCAATTGTAACTGTATGTATGCCTGTAACACCGCCTACAGCAACGGTTACACCTACGGCTGTTAGCTGTTATGGTCAAAGTACCGGCTCAGCCACAGCAAATCCATCAGGTGGAAACGGAACTTATACCTATTTGTGGAGTAACGGGGCTACTACTGCTACTATCAGCAACGTGGCAGCCGGAACTTATACTGTTACTGTAACATCAAGCAGCCTTACTGTTACTGCCAGCGCAACGGTTACACAGCCGGCCAGCGCTTTAACCGCAGCACCTTCGGCAACACTTACTTCATGCACATCAGCTACAGGAACTGTTGCAGCCAATGCAACAGGTGGTACCACTGCTTACAGCTATCATTGGAGTAACAGTGCTACAACAGCAACCCTGTCTAACCTTTCAGCAGCTACCTATACCGTAACTGTTACAGATGCAAACGGATGTTCAACAACCGGTTCGGCAACTGTTAGCACGCCACCTGCTTTTACTGCTTCAATAACACCAACCAACGTTTTGTGTTTTGGCCAAAGCACGGGTAGTGCAACAGCCAATACCTCAGGCGCAACCGGTAACCTTACCTATACCTGGAACAACGGAAGCACGCAGACAATCAGTAACCTGCCTGCAGGTACTTATAACGTAACTGTTACCAATTCATACAATTGCAGCGCAAGCGCTTCGGCAACTATCAGCCAGCCGGCCACTGCTGTTACTGCATCTGCCACATCAACACAAACCGGTTGTGCTACCAACACAGGTACAGCTACTGTAACTGCCAGCGGCGGAACAGGAAATTTAAGTTACAGCTGGAGCCCGGGTGGAGGATCAACATCTACTATCAGCAATTTAGGAGTAGGTAATTATGTTGTTACCGTTACTGATGCAAACAGCTGCACCGCAACTGCATCTACCCTGGTTAATACATCAGCTACCTTTACTGTTAACGTGTCTTCTACCAATGTAAGCTGCTACGGACAAAGCACAGGAAGTGCATCAATTACCACCAGCGGTACCACCGGTAATGTGGTTTATGTGTGGAGCAACGGTGCAACAACGCAAAATATTACGGCTGTTGCTGCGGGTACTTATACAGTAACCGTTACAGATGGAAGTGGTTGTCCGAAAACAAATGCAGCTACGGTTACACAACCTGCAAGCGCATTGGCTGTTTCGGTTACTACGACCCCTACAGCGTGCTCATCAAATACCGGAACTGCAACCGCAACGGCCACTGGCGGAACTCCAAGCTATGTTTATGCATGGAGCAATTCAACAACAGCTAACCCGGTTACCTCTTTAGGTTCAGGAAACATTACTGTTATTGTTTCAGATGCAAACAGTTGTACCGTATCAGGCTCGGCTTCGGTTAATCTTCCTGCAGCTGACGTGATTTCGCTTACCGAAACGGATGCAACCTGCAATGGTTCAAGCACCGGTGGTGTAACAACTACTGTTACCGGCGCGGGCGGTTATTCTTACTTGTGGAGCAACGGCGCAACAAGTGCTAATCTATCTAACGTGGCTGCAACAAGTTATACAGTAACTGTAACTGATGGACTTGGTTGCACTGTTACTGGTTCTTCAACTGTAAACCAACCGGCCGCTATTCAAATTACTGTTACTACAACCGACGCTACCAACGGTGCTAACGGCAGTGCTACAGCCTCGGCAACAGGTGGTACCGGTAGTTTATCTTACAGCTGGCCAGGTTCAGTAACAACTGCTACCGATGCCGGATTAGGCGCTGGTAATTATACTGTAACCGTAACTGATGGTAACAGCTGCACTGCAACTGCAAGCGCTACCATTGTGGCTACGGGCATTAATACTGTTGCAGGCAATATTACCAGCATTACATTGGTGCCAAACCCTGCAACCGATGCAGTTAAAGTGGTAGTATCACTGGCATCTGCACAAAATGTAGAATTCAGACTGATAGATATTACTGGCAAGTATATTTACACAGCTCATGAATCAACTGTTCAGGGCAATGTAATCCACACGATTGATCTGAACCAGTATGCAGCCGGAATTTACCTGGTTGAAGTAACTGCAGGCAACGAAGTTACCCGCCAGAGATTGGTTGTGACCAAATAATTCTTTAGCTTAAATTTCATGAAAGCCTCCGCTGAAAAGCGGGGGCTTTTTTTATTGATACCAACTTGTTTTATTATAAATTCGGGAGAAAGAAATTAATGCAGGAGCGTTGGACCCTTACCCTTACCGGAATACTCACCATTATATCAGCATCCGGCATTGCGTTGGCTTTAACAGGTTGGGAGCCCGAAAGTTCATCTGTATACACAGTACTTGGCATTATAAATCTTACCGTCATCCTGATGATTATTCAGGATGGTACGCTGTTTAAGTCAAAAGTGTTTAAGCGGGTATTATCGGTGTGTGCCGCTATTACGGTGATAGGGGTGCTTTGGAAAATAATGCATTGGTATCCGGCCAGCATACTGCTTTTGACGGGCTTTTCTTCTTTCGCAATTGCTTATACAGTGTGGTTCCTGAAAAAGCCTGGAAAGACCCTTATTGATTTCTTGAAATGGGGATGGGTCGTTTTAACTTTGATAATGGCAGCCTGTAAAATTTTCCATTGGCCAACATTGGTTATTGCTCCCGCCCAATATGTTTTTCAACTGGCTTTGCTGCTTGCTTTTTTGCGGAAAATAATGATTGAAAGGGCGAAGTTACCTCCGGGGCAGTAGAAAGTTCAGAATCCCTGATGTGAAGGTCATTATGTTAAGGGGATAAATATTCGACTCCGCTGGAGTCGTATTCTTTTTTGTTTTTTGGGGCTATAAATATTTGACCTCTCTGAGGTCAAAATCCTGTTTTTAACACCATTCCGACTCCGGCGGAGTCGAATATTTATAGCAACTTTCTCGCCTGATTCTACGACCCCGGAGCGGGTCGAACCTTGTCAAAGCTTAACTTAACGGCATTGCACTTTTGGGAATGAACTTCGTGATGACCTTTTGGATATCTACTTATCCCCCAAAATAATCGGCAACCCGTTTTTCTGTGAGCCTACAATTACCACTTTGCTGTTGGCTGATGATGCCAGCCTTTCGGTAGCTTCAATGCCTTTCCATTCAAGTAGGGCAGGTGTAATACCGGTTGTTACAATAGATTGAAAATCGCGGATACCGGCGGCTTCAACGCGTTTGCGGTCGGCTTCTTTGGTTTCTTTCATGATCACAAAGTCCATTCTTTCAGCATCCTGTTGGGCCGAAATTTTTGCTTCGATTGAGTTTTTAACTGATAGCGGTAACTGGATATCGCGGATAAGCGCCTGCTCTGCATCAATGGCGGGGCCTTTGTAGCCGGCTTTGGTAACAAGTTCTTCGATAGTGGACCGTAGTTTTTCAAGCGCAAGGTGCTTGGCCTCTTCACGCCGGGTTCCATATGCTTCCTGCGCAGAATATTTAGAAAAAGCCTCGCGCATGGCTGAGCGGATAGAGGGCCTTACAACAGATTCTTCATATTCCTCTCCAAATTTCTGATATACAGTCGCGGCAGCGGCGGGAATTAGTTTGTAAGGAACCGATACCTCAATTTTAAGCGTTAAACCATCGCTCGAGATTACTTCCAATGCATCATCACCCTTTTTTTGTCCTTCGTCATTTTTGGCTGACATAGTATATGTTTGCGTGCGCACCGACATTTCATGTATCACCGCAAAAGGGTTTTTAAGGTGCAAACCTTCGCTCAGGTAGCCTTCGGTATCAACTTTCCCAAAAACAACCTGCACACCCACTGCGCCTGATGAAACTGTAGTTACCGAACTAATTACAGCAAGCACAAGCGCCCCGGCAAACATAAACGGCACTATCACATGTCTTAAATGCTGAATGGCTGCGGCGTCTCTGCTGCCATTTAAATTAGGTATGCGGAAAAACAAAGTGATTATTGCTGCTAAGGCAGTGATAATTGCAAGCCAGATCATGGGTATTTGCCACCTACTTTACTTGGTGGGCTTTTTGTGTAGTGTATGCTGATATTCAGCCATGCAAAAGTAGTAAAATGTTAAGGTGGCGGGCTAATTGGAGTGAATAAATCGGCGCGGGCCCGGATGTTAAAGCCGTATTGAAACTACTACAGATGTTTTGCAAAAGATTATTAATATTTTATTTTAGCATAACCGGATGATTCAGCCGCAGGATTGAAAATTTGTGCCCTTCTTTCGAGTGTTGCCAAAGCGCGCAGCAGATTTTGGGAAATAGCTTCAGTAACCTATAAACTTAATACGGATGAAAAAATATTACCTGGCTTTTGCCCTGATGGTTTGCGCCACTTTATTTGCCGGGGCGCAAAACTGGATGAGGGATATGCGCGACCCCCGTGTTAATTTCTTTACCGTACAAAAGGAGTTCAATGCCTGGTGGGCAGTTAACGGCCCTGCGATATTAGCAGCCGACAGGAGGCACGAAGGCGAAAGCGGTGAAACCTGGAAATTATATAAACGCTGGGAGGCTAAAATGTTGCCTATGATGGTGGCTACGCACGGGGTCCGTTTGGGCGCACCGAATGTGGCGGAAAAAAACTTCTATCAGCAGAACAGGGCAAGGCAGAATCAGCGCAGCGGGGCTAACTGGAGCTACATTGGCGCACCCACCCAGTTTGATGACGGGCAGGGATACCTCTCTGCGGGCCGGGTAAACTGTGTCCGCTTCGACCCGGTAAACAGTAATGTTATTTATTGCGGCACACCAACGGGCGGTGTTTGGAAAACAATCAACTTCGGGCTTACGTGGCAAATGCTTAATACAGATAATTTACCGCAGATTGGGGTGAGCGATATTGCCATAAACCCAACTAATCCGAATACGCTTTATATAGCCACCGGAGATATAGCCAACTCGCAGTGTTATAGTATTGGTGTAATGAAGAGTACCGATGCAGGGCAAACCTGGAACCCCACCGGCCTTAGCTTTACAGTTACACAAGGTATTTTGATGGCCCGGCTGCTGATGAGTCCGCGTGATTCGAATACAATGCTGGCTGCTACTAATATCGGAGTATTTAAAACTATTGATGGCGGCGCAACGTGGATGAATACCGATTCTGTTTTCGGGCTTACCGGCATGGAGTTTAACCCTGCCAACCCGAATACGGTTTATACCTGTGGCCAGCAACTATATAAATCTACCGATGAGGGCAGCACCTGGAAAAAGCTCAGCAACGGTTTGCCTGATTCGCTTAGTTCCGGTGGCTTTGCTATTGGCGTTACCCCGGCTGATACCAGCTGCGTTTATGTAATTGTTAGTGATACAGCTATACCAACACAAAGTTATTATCCGTATGTAGGGTTATACCGTTCATTAAATTCGGGAAATAGTTTTACGCTTCAATCAACAACACCCGACCAAACCGGAACACAGGGTTATTATGACCTCAACGTAGGTGTTTCGCCTGTTAACCGCGATGTAGTTGTGGTGGCTGCTGTAAACAGCAATTACTCTACCGATGGTGGGGTTACATGGAACAGCGGCACCCAGCCTTCGCATGTTGATCACCATGATATCCGTTTCTATCGCAACAGCCCTGATACTGTTTTTTCGGCCGATGATGGGGGCTTGTTTATTTCGCCCGATGGTGGTAATACCTGGCAGGGCCTGAATAACGGCATGCACATTGGTGAAATATATAATATATCTTCAAGCAGCCAAACCAAGTATCTTTATCTGAGCGGCCGGCAGGATGAGGGCACGCTATACCAGGACACCAGTTTTGAAGTAATTGTTTACGGAGGGGATGGACTGGAATGTTTGATTGACCCTGCCAACCAGAACAATATGTATTTTTCGGCTGAAGACGGTTACATTGCTGTTTCGCCGGATGGCGGAAATACAACTAACCAGTTATGCAGCAGCTATAACAACAGCGGGATAAACGGACCGGGCACGTGGAATACCCCTTACGTGCTGCAGGCCAACAATACGCAGATAGTTTATGTAGGTAAGGATTATATCTACAAAACACAGGATGGCGGTAATACCTGGGCCACGCTTAACTCACCGCTAATTGATACCAGCGCTAACGATGGCTTATACCAGTTGCTTGCTGTGGCGCCAAGCGACCCCAACTATATTTATGCAGCTACTTACTCCAGGCTATTCAGGTCGACAGATGCGGGAAATACGTTTACAGAAATTACAAATAACATGCAGGGCTACTTCACCAGCCTGGCGGTATCAGAAAGCAACCCCGCCGAAATCTGGATTGGTTTTTATGGTGATACTGCTGGCCTGCTGAAATCAGTTGATGCGGGTTCGCATTTTACAGGCTTTACAACGGGGTTACCATCTAATGCACCTTTTTTTGCACAATGCATTGCGCCTGTTAAAGGCGGAGCTGATGCGCTTTATATCGGCCTGTCGAATGCCGGTGGAGTTTATTACCGAGACAGTACTATGACCAGCTGGATGTCTTATTCAAATGGCCTTCCGAATGTTACGGTAGACGAGATTGAAATAGATTATTGCGCCTCTAAAATCCGCGCTGCAACTTATGGGCGCGACCTTTGGGAGAGCGACCCCTATATCCCGCTTAACGTGCCGCCGGCTGCACAAGCCAGTTATATAAGCAGTGAAGCCAATTGCTCTGATACTGTATCGTTTACTGATAATTCGAATTTTAATCCTACTTCATGGCAATGGTATTTTCCGGGCGGGCAACCGGTTTCTTCAACGGCGCAAAACCCGGTGGTAGTTTACCGCAATGGCAACACTTATACCGCTACTTTCATTGCCACCAATGCCAATGGTTCAGATACAGTGCAATACAGCATATCAACTAATGTTTGTGTAGGCATTAACCAGGTGGCGGATAATAACGTTATCAGCGTTTATCCTAATCCTAATAACGGGAATTTTATTTTATCGGTTACGGGCCAGGCCCGCGGCAGAGTAGATATGAATGTTACGAACAACATTGGCGAAACGGTTTATCAGTACAGCTATAATAAGGATGTTGATGAACTTACCAGCGAGTGTTCTTTAACTGCACTTGCCAAGGGAATTTATTATGTGCAGGTTACTACCGGCAGCACTTCTTCGGTACAGAAACTGGTAATTGGGAATTAGGAGATTGCCCGGCTTACTTTACTCAAAAAGAAAAGTTAAACCCTTATTTTTAGGGTTGACTGAGCTGTGATTTGGCTATATTAGCTGAACATATAACTGGTTTTAAATTACCCCCAAGTATAACACCTGAATAATGAAAAAAATTTACCTCTTGCTTGCTGTTTTTTTGTGCGCCACTGTAATTACCCATGCCCAAAACTGGATGCGCGATATGCACGACCCCAGGGTAAACTTTTTTACCGTGCAAAGCGAGTTTAATGCATGGTGGGCGGTTAATGGCCAAAGAATATTAAGCGATACGGCTGCAGCAGGTGGTGAAAAGGGCGAAACATGGAAGCTGTATAAACGCTGGGAACAGACTATGTTGCCCATGATGGGTGCTAGCGGCGGCGTAAGGCTGGGTGCTGAAAATATGGCTGAAAAGGAATTTTACCAGCAACACCAGGCACAACAAAACCAGCGCAGTGCTGCCAACTGGACTTACATTGGCGCAGCCACTCAATTTGATGACGGGGGAGGAGATTCATCGGCCGGCCGGGTAAACTGTGTGCGCTTTGACCCCGTTAACCACAACATTATTTATTGCGGGGCGCCCACCGGCGGCGTTTGGAAATCTACTGATTTCGGTGTTAGCTGGCATTTACTCAACACCGATAATCTGCCGCAGATTGGGGTAAGTGATATTGTTATCAATCCACAAAACACCAGTACACTTTACATTGCCACCGGCGATATAGCCAATTCGGAATGTTTAAGCATAGGGGTATTAAAATCAACTGATGCAGGCGCAACCTGGAATACTACCGGCCTTGGTTTTACCATTACGCAGGGAAGGTTAATGGCCCGGCTGCTGATGAGCCCGCTTGATTCGAATACGCTTTTTGCAGCAACCAATGTGGGCGTTTACAAAACTACTGACGGTGGAAATACCTGGAAAAACATTGATTCGGTTTACGGGCTTACGGGTATGGAATTTAATCCCGCTAACCCCAATACTATTTACGCATGCGGCACCCAGCTTTACAGAACAACCGATGCCGGTGCTACCTGGAGTAAATTAACCGGTGGCTTGCCTGATTCTTTAAGCTCAGGTGGCTTTGCCATTGGCGTTACACCTGCCGATACTGCCTGCATTTATGTTTTGGTAAGCGATACTAATATTAATGGCCAGGCCTACGTGCCTTACAATGGCTTTTACCGGTCGTTAAATGCGGGTACAAGTTTTACCCGGATGAGCAGCCAACCCGACCAGCAGGGAACACAAGGGCAGTACGACCTCAATGTGGCCGTTTCGCCGGTTGATAAGGATGTTGTGGTAATTGGCGCAGTAAACTCTAATTTTTCAACCAACGGTGGTACTACGTGGAATGGAGGTACTTTCCCTTCGCATGTTGATCACCATGATTTACGGTTTTTTAATAACAGCGCAGATACCGTTTTCTCGGCTGATGACGGCGGGCTATTTATTTCAACCGACCATGGCAATACCTGGAAGGGATTAAACAACGGCATGCATATTGGTGAAATATACAATATTGCCTCAGGCCCGCGTACCAAATATCTTTACCTGAGCGGCAGGCAGGATGAAGGAACCCTGCTGCAGGATTCCTCTTCTGAACGCCTTGTTTTTATTGGCGACGGGTTGGAGTGCCTGGTCGACCCCCTGAACGAAAACCACATGTTCGCTTCTACTGAACAGGGGGCCATCGGCAGTTCGTATGATGGGGTAGATATTAATATATTGGTATACAACTGGGGCACCGGTGCAAACGGCCCCGGGGCATGGAACACGCCATATGCCCTGCAACCGGGTAATGCTGCTACTGTGTATGTAGCGAAAGATTATATCTATAAAACCAGCGACGGGGGCGCCAGTTGGGGTGCGCTGCATTCGCCAACATTACCGGCTAATGATAATCTTTATCAGCTGCTGGCCATTGCACCCGGCAACCCTGACTATATTTATGCGGCTACCTACACCCATCTATACCGGTCTACCGACGGGGGAAACACTTTCAGCAGCATTACCGACGGCCTGAATGGATACTTTACCAGCCTTGCGGTATCTCCATCCAACCCGCGCGAAATTTTTGTAGGGTTTTACGGTACTACTTCTGCATCGTTACTTAAATCGGTTGATGCCGGTTCGCACTTTACCAATTATGCTACGGGCCTGCCGGCCGGTACGCCGTTTCACCCGGTTTCCATTGCACCCGTGCGTAACAGCAAGGGGGCGCTTTACGCAAGCCTGGCCCATGCCGGTGGTGTTTACTACCGCGACAGCACCATGAGCAGCTGGGTATCGTTTAGCGGTAACCTGCCCAACGTAACAGTTGACCAGCTGGAAATTGATTATTGCGCTGAAAAAATCCGTGCTGCAACCTATGGCCGCGATATTTGGGAGAGCGACCCTTACGTGCCGATTAACGTGCCACCCACAGCAAACGCTACTTACCTTAACAGTAACGGCAGCTGCAGCGACACAATGACCTTTACTGATATTTCGGACTATGTGCCTACGGCATGGCAATGGTACTTCCCGGGCGGGCTACCGGCATCTTCTACAGCGCAGAACCCTGTTGTTGTTTATCCTGATGGCGGCGCCGGATACACAGCAACTTTTATAGCCTCTAACGCTTATGGCGCCGATACTGCCCAATATACCTTCCGCACCAACTATTGTGTAGGCATTAACCAGGTAACAGACAACAACAGCATCAGTGTTTATCCGAACCCCAACAACGGCAATTTTACCTTGTCGGTTACCGGCGATGCGCGTGGCAAAGTAAACCTGGAAATATTAAACAACATTGGCCAAACCGTTTATCAATCGGTTTATAACAAAGATGCTGATGTGATGAGCGCAGATTGTTCATTGAGTTTGCTTGCAAAAGGAATTTACTTTGTGCGTGTAACTACCGGAAGCGGTAGCAGCGTAGAGAAGTTGGTGGTGGGGAATTAATTTTCCTTCCCTAACATCAACTCCCTTATTTCCTTCACCGGTGCTGAGCCGTAGCTTAAAAACTGCTCGTGGAATTTTTTGAGGTCGAATTGAGCGCCTTGTTTTTGTTTTATTTCTTCCCGCAGTTCATAGATTTCGGTAAGGCCTGAAAAATAGCTGGCCAGTTGCACCTGGCTCAGGCTTGCCCTTTTCCATTTCTCTTCCGATTCGGCGGTTTGCTGAAAGGCCTGGTGCACCAGCAGGTCCATGGCTTGCTCCTTGCTCATGTTGTTGCAGTGTATATTGTAATCGAGCAGAAAATTGCAGGTTTCGCGCAGGTTCCATTTGTCGTAAAACAATTGCATTTCGGGCGATTGGCCGTAGCCCTGTTCAATCATCATGCGCTCAACATAACAGGCCCAGCCTTCAATCATAGCGCCGTTTCCTAAAATACTTTTGATCATATCAGGCGTGCGGTTGGCGTAAATAAGCTGGGTGTAATGGCCGGGTATGGCTTCGTGTATATTTAAAATCTGCAATACATAGTTGTTATACTCGCGCAGGTAGCTTTCGGCTTTTTCCGGACTGTAAGCGGTTAGCGGGGTTACGTTGTAATAGGTAACTGCATCTTTATCGTAAGGGCCGGGGGCATTAATGCCTGCACCGGCTACACCGGCTGCATACTCAGGCGTTTTGCGCACCTTTAAAGGCTTGGTGCTGTCAAGGTCAATAATGTTGTGGGCGTTAATAAAAGCAGTAAGCTGCGGCAACTGCATTTCGATAGTAGCCATAAACGAATCGCGCTGGCAATGCTGTTCAGAAATCTTGTCAATCAGTTGTTTTATTTTATCCAGTGTATCGGCGGGCGCAGGTGTTTTATCGAAATACTTTGGCCAAAGCTGGTCGGCAAGCTGGTTCATCTGGTTATGAAGTTGTGCTTTGCGGGCTTCGGCTTTCTCATACATCTCATCGGCAGTGTAGCGCGAGTCAATATCAAGCAAAAACTTTTTGGCATATAATTCCTTGCCAATCCTGAAGCTGCGCATTTGTGTGGTATCTGACTTGGCAATTACATCCTCCTGCAGCCAGGTAATGTAGTTTTGAATAGCTGCTTTGGCTGCATCGGCATTCTTGGTAAACTCCTCTTTTTCCTTATCACTCAGTTTTGAGTTTTTAAGTGAATCGGCGAAGACAGAGTTAAAGAAATAAAGCGAACCGTTGTTCTGGTCTATAGCCAGTTTGGTATGTTCAAAGGTGGGGTTATGTATGTTCTTTTTAGCGGCTTCGAAATAAGCCGGGGCATTCTTCAATCTTTGCGAAAGCGCACGCAGCTTTTGGTCGAGCGGTTCTCCTTTATAATCCATAATATCGAAAATGCCTTCACCCAGGTTATATGATGAGGGGTCCCACTCATAACTTTTAAAATTGTTGACGTTAAAGCGAATGCCATCAGCAAATAACTGCACCATGCGGTAGCTGGTTTTATCATTGGCGCTCAGTTCTTCAAACTTGTATTTGGCCAGTTCATTATCAATCCAGCCGGCAAAAGCCAGTTCATTCTTCCGTTCCGCATCATCCGGAATCAGCAGTACTGAATCGTATTTATGAAAGCCCTGCGAAGTTGCCCAGGCGGGGTAAGTTGCCCAAAGTTTATCGGTGTATTCCTGCTTAAACGAATCGAAATTTTTGTGGCACGAAGCCAGCAGCAAAAGCAGCATGGGGGCGAAAAGTAGTTTTTTCATATATCGGGAATTGAGCCGCAAAGTAAGAAAAGTTCTGAGTTTGGGTTGGCAGTGTGCTTGTCAGGGTTTCAGGTTATCCGGTGCTTCGTGATTATCCTCAACGGATGCAATGAGTTGTATCATTATCCCCCGCCGGATTGAATGGCATCTTTGCCAAAGCCTTTATGATGAAATACGTATTATTTATATTTGTTATTTTATACTATACTTTGCCGGCAACAGCACAGGATAGTACTGCCATAACCCATCGCGATACTTTGTCCGCTAAAAGTCACGGGCCCGGAACTCAAAAAAAAGTAAATAAATTCTGGAAGATGATAACAGAGCCAGCAAAGCCGGCGCGGCAGGGAAAGCTGTATGCATTTCCGATTCCTCTTTTCAGTGCCAGCCCGACGGTTAATTTTTTGTATGGTATCGGGGCTACAGGCAGTTGGTACTGCGGTAACCCGAAAGATACCCGTATTTCAAATGCGCAGATAGGTATTGCCTACACGGTTAAGAACCAGATGATAAACACCATTAAGAGTGCCATCTATTTAAGGCATGACGACTGGATTTTATACGGCGATTGGCGTTTTGTTCTTTCATCGGTTCCGGGTTTTGCCCTTGGTACCGGTAATCAAAGCGACTTACTTGCCAGCAACGGGGCCCGGTTTAACGATAATCCATATGCTAAGCAGGCCGCTGATGTACAACTGCTTTACTACGATTATTTAAGGGTTTATGAAACTGTTTTGCGCAGGGTTATTGATAAATTTTATATGGGCATAGCCTACCACCTGGATTACTATACCAACATCAGGGATAACGAACTGAACTTAAAAGCCTCTGTGCCGGTAACAACCAATTTTTACAATTACAATATACAGCATGGCTTCAGCCAAACGGGCAGTATACTTTCGGGGGTTTCGGCTAACGCGATTTATGATACGCGCGATAATCAGAATAATCCATATGCGGGACGCTATGCTTATGTTTCGTTTAAATATAATCCGACATTTTTTGGAAGCACTAAAAATTCAAGTACTATCTGGATTGAGTACCGTGATTATGCGGATATTACACACAACCATTATAATATACTGGCTTTTTGGGCCTATGGTAATTTTGTAACGAGCGGTGTAATGCCATACCTAAGCCTGCCTGCAAGTGGCGGCGATCAGTTTGGCAAATCGGGAGAGGGATATATAAACGCACGTTTTAAGGGTGAATCAATGATGTTTGGCGAAGTTGAGTACCGGAGGCACCTGTTTGCTATCAAAAATTATCCCGATTTCTTTGGGCTGGCGGTCTTTGCCAATGTGAATACCGCTGGCGCAAAAGAAAGTGATATCAGGTTGTTCCAATACCTTGACCCCGCCTTTGGTGGTGGCATCCGTATTAACATCAGTCGTGTTCCGCGCAGCAACCTGTGTATTGACTATGCCGTTGGCTTCTATGGTTCACAGGGCTTATACATCCGGTTTAATGAAGCATTTTAGACAGGTTTGCCGCGTTGCGGGTATTTATTAGCTTTATAGGGAAATAGATTTCTGAATGAATAGACTTTTACCCCCTGTTAAGGTATTTTTTATCCGGATTTGCCTTATCCTGTTTGCCCCTGCAGTTTCTGCCCAAACTATCTCGTACCTTATACCTGATATCGGTGCATCAGGGCAGAATACTTACGTTGAGTTTATTGGCCCCTATAACCAGAACGGTAATTTTGGTACCGATGGTCTGTACACCAATAACCCCGGCGATGCCGTGCGGGTGGTATGCGCTAATAGTGCTGATACCGGCAAAGTAACGTTTGGCCCGGTAGTGGTGAGCTGGAACGGCAAAATGGTGAGCACACAAATTTTTGTGGCACAGGGACTAACTCCCAACTCGGCCAACTGGCAGCAGCTTTTGCCTGCTTATAAAATACCGGTGCAGGTTTTACTGAACGGAACTACTTATTCGAATGTTGATACGTTTTATATAGTCCAGCCGCAACCTGCTATTACCATTTCGGGGGCAGCAGTTTTGGGCAGCGGCGGGGGATTAGGAACGCGGTCCCGGAGAGGTTCGATGCTGCTTTCATCACTCACTATTCAGGCCGGCGCTAACGTAACTGTAAGCACTGCCGATTGTGACCCTTACACACCCGGTAACCAGGGATATCTGCCAATACACATACTTAGCATGGGTAATATATCCATGGCAGCCGGAGCAACCGTTTCAGTAAGCGCTTTAGGCGGACAAATACCCGATGGCGGCCCTGGCGGCGGGGGAGGAGGGACTGAATCGTGGACCAACAATTCTACCTGCGGTGGCGGCCCTAATGCTGCCGGCGCAGGGTTTACAGGAGGTGGAACTGAAAAATATTGCTGCCTTGAAACACCAGGTAGCGGAACCGGTAACTCTTCGGCCTGTTTAGGTTGTGGTTATAGTTCGTTGAATGGGTTACCAGGCGGTGAAGGCGGCACCGGTTGTTTGGACCAGGACAATGCCGCCGGTGGCACAGGCCATCCGTTTGGCACCAGTGGCATTGCTGATTTAGGCGCTGGAGGATATGGAGGCGGAAGCGGATGGGCTGCTTATGCCGGCGGCGGATATGGGTCGGCAGGAACAGCGCATAACCCGGCTTCCGCAGGACAGATAAATGGCAATGCTGAAATGGTTCCTTTTGCCGGTGGTAGTGGTGGTAGCGGTGGTGTTGCAGGACCAGGAACAACCCGCGGCGGCGGTGGCGGCGGCGGTGGTGGAATTGTGTTATATTCTTATCTGTCATCAACCCTTGCTGCAGGTGGTCAGGTGCAGAGTAATGGAGGCGTTGGTGTGGTTGGAGCGACTACCTATAGTGGCGGTGCCGGTGGTTCGGGAGGTGGGGTTTTAATGAGCGCCAAACTTGGGTCAACCGGCCCCGGAGGTGTATCCGTAACCGGGGGTATTGGTGGCGTTGGCGGTGTTGGGCAGGGTGGAAACGGTGGTGCCGGCCGTGTCAGGTTTGATGGTCCTTTTTCTCCTCAGCCTTCGGTAACGCCGGTTCCCGGTGCGGGAAGTGCAAGCTCTTTTAACGGGCCAAGCACTGATACTTCTGAATATGTTCAACGTGTATTTACTTTAACAGGAACCGGTAATGGTCAACCAATAAATATTTATCTTAAACCCCAAGGCAAGCCTTGGAACCTGGTGGCAACAGTAACTGGTTATACCACTAACTGGACACAGCTTTTGGTATTACCCTGTCCTGATACGGTTTTTCTATTAGCAGCGGCGCAGCAAATTGCTAACCCCGGCGCAGCGCAATATACTATGGACCCGGCATGGACTTTATCGCAGGCTGCGGCTAACTTTATATTTACCTCCGGGCATTTTACCGCGGCATTTACAGCAAATTCAGTTTGTCAGAACCAGGCTACTCAGTTTACAGATCAATCAACCGGTACGGCAGGCCATGCGGTGCAGTGGCTTTGGAACTTTGGCGATAACGGGACTTCTACGGTGCAAAATCCCCCGCACACTTATGCCACGGCAGGCACTTATTCGGTGCATCTGCTGGCTGCAGATACCGCGAATTGCCCTGATACCACCAGCCGCACTATTACGGTTTATCCTTTGCCTGTTGCTGCATTTACGGCTACTACGGTTTGTTTAAATACCCCGCCAACTCAATTCACAAATTTATCTACCGGTTCTACGCAATGGGTATGGAACTTCAACGACGGAAGCAATTCTGTCCTGCAGAATCCTGCCCATGTTTATAATGCCGCTGCCAGTTATTCAGATACCCTGATTGCTATTACGGGTAATGGTTGTGCAGATACTGTGGCCCAGGCAGTGGTGGTAAATCCCGTTCCTGCGGCTTCGTTTATGGTAGCCAATGTTTGTTACCCTACTGCGGCTTCGTTTATCAACACTACCACCGGGGGCGTTGTTTACGGATGGGATTTTAGAGATGGTACGGTTTCTGCACTTCAAAACCCTATGCACAGCTATGCCGCAGCCGGTTCATACACTGTTACTTTGGTTGCTGTAAACGCTGCTAATTGTGCTGATACTGTTTCGAAAACGGTGGTGGTTAGTCCTAAGCCGGTTGCTTCCTTCACTGCACCGGGCGTTTGTGCAGGCATGGCTACTTCATTTACCAATACGTCTGCGGTATCTGCCGGAAGTATTGTTACCAGCGGATGGGATTTTGGCGATGCTGCTGTAAGTGCAGCACAAAATCCAACACACACCTATGCTGCTTATGGTAACTACACTGCAACCCTTGTTGTGCAAACCGATAGCAGTTGTGCGGATACCGCCAGCAATACAGTGACGGTATATCAAAACCCGGTTGCAGCTTTTGTTGCCGATACTCCCTGCATTGGTAACCCAAATCATTTTACAGATAACACAACACCTGCAGGTTTGGCTACTTCGTTTAACTGGGCGTTTGGCGATGGAGCAATGTCAACACTTCAAAATCCTGCACATACTTATGCTACGGCCGGTAATTTTAATGTGGTGCTTATAGCCACCACTGGCAGCAATTGTGCTGATACGGTAACCAATGCAGTGATGGTTAACGGAAGGGGTAAAGCCATGTTTACGGCACCCAATGTTTGCTTTAATAACCCAACACCTTTTATTAATAATTCTGATACTTCTGTTTATCCGGTTAGCGCGTGGAACTGGAATTTTGGCGATGGTGTTGGTTCCAGTACGCAGAGCAGCGCGTCATATACTTATGCTGCTTCCGGTAATTTCAGTGTAATGCTGATAGCAGATTTTGCCAATGGTTGTGCCGATACTGCTGTGCAACAGGTAACGGTGTATGAGTTGCCAACTGATAGTGCGTCAGTAAAAAACGTAAGTTGCTTTGGGCTGGGCGATGGAAGTATTACTGTATCGCCGGTGCTTGGGCAAACACCTTTTGCGTATAACTGGAGTAATGGATTTACAGGGGCTAATAATACATCACTTAACCCCGGAAGTTATACAGTTACATTTTCTGATGCCCATCAGTGCACCGGAACGGCTTCGTATACAATTACGCAACCAACTCAATTGTTTGCTGATACGGTAATTACCCCAATTGTTTGCTATGGGGTTAATAACGGGATTATACAAATTACCGATACCGGCGGTTCCCCGCCTTATAAATACAGCTGGAACACCGGCGATCAGGGTGCAGTGTTAAGCAATCTTGCACCGGGCGCCTATGTGGTTACAATCACCGATAATTCCGGTTGTACGATTTCCGAAACTATTATTATGCAGCAGCCGGCGCCGTACCGGATTTTGCTCGACTCTGTTGTAAGTATTAACCTGGGCGGTAGTATTCAGCTAAATACTTCTACATTGAATGGAACAGCTACAAGCTGGAGCTGGAACCCGGACAACTTTTTAAGCTGTGCAGAATGCCCGAACCCGGTAGCTCAGCCATACACTACTTACACTTATACGGTGCAGTCTACCAGCACCAACGGCTGCCAGGCAGCTAATTCTGTAACCATAACGGTTATCCCGACTTATGAAGTTTATATCCCTAACGCGTTTACACCCAACGGTGATGGTAATGATGATTACTTTGAAGTATTTGGAAATAAGGATGTATGGAAATTCTTCTCTATCGAAATATTTGACAGAGTGGGAGAGAAGGTGTTTGAATCAAACGATATGAACTTTAAGTGGGATGGAAGCTACAAAGGTAAGCCGTTACCCCTGGGTGTGTATGTTTATACTGTCCGCGTGGTTTATGCCGATAACCATACCGACAAGCTTTTTAAGGGTGGTGTCACCTTGTTGAAATAGTGGTGGATATAAATATTTTGCCGGCCATGAGGTATTTAATTTATAATGTTACTTTTAAGATAACTAAAATCCATCACATAAACTCATAACCATGCGTAAATTCAATTACACACTGACCATCATTTTTTGTTTGCTTGCGGCAAGTACATTTAGCCAAGGCAATGCCGATAAATCTGCAGCTGCTTTAAAGGGTATCAATGTTTATTTTCCGGGCTCGGAGGTAAAAGGAGATAAACTAAACCTGAACGTGCAGGGGCGCATTGTGGCTGTTCCTCTTTGCCATGTCGACATAGCCAAAGTTGACGACCATAATTTCAGTTTTACTTCAACAGATAAATCTGAAAAAATTATGAGAGGTGACGAGGCCACAACACAGGTAAAACTGCAGCTGGTTCATTCAACCAATGATAAAATAGTTGAGCTGCTGAATAACCTGAAGGCAGCTGTTTGCGGGAAGTAAATCGGGTTACCTCTTTACATATTTATCACCAAAGGTGTTGTTTTTACCGTATTGCTTTGATGCCCCGCTCTGTCAATTACGTAAATTGAATAGGTCACAGTTTCCGTAGTATCGGCGTTGTTTATAAAATACTGAGGTGGTAAGGTAATATTCAGGTTGCCTTGTATGGCGCTACCTGTACTGCTTGTTAACTGCGGTATGCGGAACTGACTTACTACATTATTCCGGCTGTCGGTTACAAACATGTTTTTGGCGCTAGCGGAATCCTGCCCAAGGTCGCCATCGCCATCTATGTAAGAGATAACTATTTTAACGGTGTCCTGGTATGCAATGCATGGATTGGGCCTGATGGAATCGAAGGTAATGGCCGGTATGGCACTTATTACCGGAGTTTTTTTACACGACGAGGTAAAGGTATAAAGCGTGGTTATGAAAATTCCGGAAATCAGTATAATGTGCTTTTTGTAATTCAACGTGTTGTTTATGTGATGTTCGTTCTAAAGATAAAAATTAAGTTTTGAAAATGTTGAACTTAGTTGCGGTAATTAAAATTACGTTCCATATTGCCTTATTTTCTTCAAAATACCGGAATCCCATTTTGTATATTGCTATCGTTTTAATCCTTTCCCCCGATGCGAAAACAGGACTTTCTATTACACCTTATACAGCCGTTAAGCCCGAATGAGCGCCGGTATTTTATATTGTTCAGCAGTATGCAGCCCGGCGAGAAGGAATACCTGAAACTGTTTGAAGCGCTGGAAACGCAAAAGGAATATGATATCACTCAACTTGGCAAACAACCGGGCCTTTCGGTTGCACAACTGGCTGGGAAACAAGTTGAGCAAGTGAAATGAACGAAAATTTACTTATATATTTTTAGAGGCAGTTCCGGGAGGAGATGATATGAGAGGTTTTTCTGAAATTTGCATTTAGGTTGAAATTATTAACATCGGCGATAATGAAAAAATTACTTATTAGCTGTTACCTGTTGTGTTGGGCTCAATGCTTTTTTGCCCAAACCGGCTTTCAGAAATTTCGTACATGTGGGGGCAATCTTGAAGATGATGCCGTGAACATCATTTACGATAAAATTAACGGGCAGCTTAGTTATGGCGGGCAAACAATGGGTAACGGCAGTTATGGCCCGTTTTTTATACATAATGCCGGCGCTCTTTCAGGTGTTACCTTAACAGGCGACACATCTTTTAACTTTAATGCCCTTGATACTTTTCCGCGGGAGTTGGGCCGGATGGCGGTTGATGACAGCGGGTATGTGTACACGCCCTTTAACAGTTACTCGGGCAATTTTACAGTAGGCGGTGTAACAGTTAACAGCGGCCTTACCAATGGGGTTTATATATCAAAGGCAGCACCTGACGGAACAGTGCAATGGGTGTTTACGGTAGGCAGCGGCGGCAGCAGCTCGATAATATGGTATATGAATGTGGCGCCAAACAGCAGGCACGAATTGTTTATGACATTTTATACCGCCGATAACTTTACTTTTTCGAATGGAACGGTGTTAAGCGCTGTTCAGGATAATCACATTATTGTTTGCAAAATTGGTTCGGTTTTTAATCCGTCCATATCGTGGGTAAAGGAGCAGGGCGGCCCAATTACCGGCTTGGATTATCCGTTTGCGCTGGCGGCCGATGACAGCGGTAATTGTTACATTGCCGGGCAGGAAAACAGCGATTCTTTTAAGCTTGCCGGTTTTTTTGAATATAATAACAGCACAACGGTGCATGGTTTTTTGATTAAAATGGATAGCCTGGGCAATGGCGTGTGGGCTAAATATGCGGGTAAGCCCGGACCGTATCCTTCGTTTTACGGGGAGTATGACCAGTTAAAAACAGGACCCGATGGGAATTTGTATGCCGCCGGCGCCTCGTACGAGTTGCAGTTTTATGACACCACTTTTGTGAACAATTTCGACGACCATTTTTTAATTAAGTATAGCCCGGAAGGTAAGGTGCTTGCTTATGCAATCCTCGATCTTAGTTATTGGTTTAGCGGCATGGATATAGACCGGAGCGGTAACGTTTATTTATCGGGCGAAGATAACGCGGGAACCATGAACGGCATACAATGGATCAGTCCGCAACAACGGGATGTAACAAATAATTTTAGTTTTTTTGTATATAAGTTCGACTCAAACCTGAAGGGAACCTGGCTGTTTCACGATGGTTCGCGCATGCAGGGCGGAATCCGGAACAGCGTGGCGGCAGATAACAGCGAAAATATTTATTACGCCGGTAGTTTTATGGATAGCTGTGTGCTGGTTTCGGCCGATACGGCGCTGCACCCGGTATTTAATGCGCAGGTGCCTTATCCCGATGTGTTACTTATAAAGTATAATACGCGGTGCAATAACCCGGGTTTTGCCATTACAGCATCTTCGGTTAATTTATGTACTATAGATAGCGCCATCCTCACAGCACCTGCGGGTTACAGCAAATACTATTGGTATAACGGCAATACGCTTTTAACGGGCTCAACCAATCGGTACATTGCTTACAGTCCGGGCAGCTATTGGGTGGGTGTACTCGATACTTCAGGCTGTATGTATATTGCCGATACTGTTTTTGTTACTGTACCTTTGGTGCCCACCATAACCGGTCCAACCACTAACTGTTCAGGAACCAGTATGACTTTAACTGCGCATGGAGGAAATACATACTCGTGGTCGAACGCGCTGGGTTCAAATGCCTCGGTATCGGTTGCCCCTACATACACCATTACTTACAGGGTAACCATTTCTGATAACCGTGTTTGTTCGGCTACTGCTTCGCAAACGGTTACTGTGTATTCTGCCGGTACTACCCAGGTAAGCCAAACTACCTGCACCGGTGTGCCATACAATTTCAACAACCGGTTACTGTATACACAAGGCGTTTATTACGATACGCTGCAAACCATACATGGATGCGACAGTATTGTACAACTGCTGCTTACGGTCACGTATCCCAATTCAAGTTTTATTAATGCAACTACCTGTAATGGCACGCCCTATGTTTATAACAATCATTATTATACCCAACAGGGCATTTACTACGATACCCTGCAAACGGCCCTAGGCTGCGACAGCCTTATTATTACAGACCTGACAATTACCGATACCACTCAAACCAATATTACCGGTACAACCTGTAACGGAACGCCTTTTCTTTTTAATAATCAAAACCTAACCCAAAGCGGTATTTATTACGATACGCTGCAAGGTGTTAACGGTTGCGATAGTTTAATTATATTAAGTCTGACTGTTACTAATATCAACCCGACTAATATAACCGGGGCAATTTGTACCGGCGGTTCGTTTCCGTTTAATAACCGGCAGTTAACACAGGCCGGTATTTATTACGATACCCTGCAAAGTGCCGGCGGGTGCGATAGCGTGGTAGTACTTAACCTTGCTGTAAACAACGTGCTGCAAACCAATATAGCCGACTCTGTTTGCAATGGCGGTACTTATATTTTTAATGGCCGCAACCTTACCCAGGCGGGTACTTATAAAGATACGCTTCAGGCTGTTTTTGGTTGCGATAGTGTTGTAACCCTTAACCTTCAGGTTAACGTAGTTGCCACGCCTACCATTACGCGCACGGGCGATACACTTTCAACGCAAACATTCAACAGTTATCAATGGCTTTTGAATGGCACAATTGCAGGCGGTAACTCGCAAAGCATACTAATTACCCAAAATGGAAATTATAGTGTTGCAGTAACCGGTACCGGTGGATGTATGGATACTTCGGCGGTTTTCAGTGTAACGGGGATGGGTATCAATGAAATTATATCCGGCTATGGCGTTAAATTATTCCCCAACCCGAACAATGGCAGCTTTACGCTTCAGTTTACCGATAATATAGTGCGGGAGGTTGAAATAAAGGATGCGGTGGGAAGAAGCGTTGTTACTGCCACCAGGGTATCGGGGCAGCAGAGTTTTAACGTAGAAGAACTGGCCCCGGGTATATATATTATGATAATATATGAAAACGGAGGACAGCGAAGTTTGAAATTTAGTGCAGTGAAGTAGGGGTGGATTGCACTTTTGGCAAAAAATGCAATTTTTAAAAGACGTTTTTGTAATCGACTTATTTTCATGGCATTATAAAATTAAGTGTAACCACCTTTTCATGCTTTTTGAAAAAATGTAAGCATATAATTTATTGATTTTTAATTATTTGCAATTTTTTGGGGTCCAAAAAGTGTAAACACCTCTAAATGATCCATCCGTGTACTGGCAAGCTCAATTACTAATTGTTGCCAAAAGTGGCAGGGCTGTTACTAACTAGGCAGCGGTGCGGCAATAGGGCAACTGATTTTTCATACATTTGCGCCTCATTAAAATGGATGGATGGAAAATTTAATTAAGGCGGCCCAGTTTATACTTAGCTTGTCGATTATTGTGGCGCTGCATGAGTTTGGGCACTTTATAACTGCGAGAATGTTTAAAACACGGGTAGAGAAGTTTTACCTGTTTTTTGATTTCCTGTTCCCATTTCCGAACCTGATGAATTTTGCCCTTTTCAAGAAGAAGATAGGCGATACTGAATATGGTTTGGGATGGTTTCCGCTGGGTGGTTATGTGAAGATTGCGGGCATGATTGATGAGAGCATGGATGAAGAGTTTTTGAAAAGCCCACCGCAGCCCTGGGAGTTTCGCAGCAAGCCGGCATGGCAGCGGTTGATAATTATGCTGGGTGGTATTATTGTCAATATCCTGCTGGCTTTTGTAGTGTATTCTATGATACTGTTTCATTGGGGTACCAGCACTTTGCCTGTTGAAAATGTGAAATATGGCTTTGCTGTCGACACTGTGGTTCAGAAAATAGGATTAAAAGACGGTGATAAGTTTGTATCATACGACGGAGGCAAGAAATTCAGGAGTGCCAATACGGTTTTTATTGATATGCTGCTAAACGGCGCCACTTCTATTGACGTTGACAGGGGCGGACAAAAGCTTTCTATACCGGTTCCTCAAAGTATTTACAAGGAAATGCTGGCTCACAAAAAACCGGATATGATTAGCCCGTTTTTCCCTTGTGTAATTGATAGTGTTTTACCGGGTTCTGTACTTGCTGCTGCCGGTGGTAAACATGATGATAAAGTGATTGGGGTAGATACTATTGCTGTGCAGTATCACCAACAGGTAAAACGACTGATAAATAATTTCAGAAACAAAGCCACATACATAACTGTTTTAAGGGGCTCAGATACCGTGAAATTGAACCTTACTGTTCCTGATTCAGCAATCATTGGTTTTATGCCTTACCAGCCTGATAAGTATCTTACTTTCATAGATACCAAATATGGCTTTTTCGAATCTTTTCCTGCGGGCGTAGCCCGTACCTGGGATGTATTTGTAAACTACCTGAAGCAGTTTAAAATAATATTTAATCCTGAGTTGAAGGGTTACAAGCAACTGGGTAGTTTCTTTACTATTGCCCAGCAGTTTTCTCCTAAATGGGATTGGCTGAGCCTTTGGAACTTAACCGCTTTCCTTTCTATCGCCATTGCTTTTGTAAACGTGTTACCTATACCTGCGCTTGACGGCGGCCATGCCTTCTTCCTGTTGTTTGAAATGATAACCGGCAAAACACCGAGTGATAAATTTATGGAGCGGGCACAGGTTGTTGGTATGATTATCATCTTTACTATTATGTTCTTTGCGTTGGGGAATGATATTTTGAGAACGTTCTTCGGGGGGCATTAATACTCCTCATCCGTCTGCCTTCGGCATCTCCCTTCTCCGAAGGAAAAGGGAGAGCGAGTTGGTTGAGATGGTTTATTCAAACAAATTGTAGCATTGCTTTGTTTTAATTCTCCTTTTGTGGGGAGCGAATGCATCTTGATTCTAACATCTAAAATCTATTAGTATGTCAACAGGTTTTTTTAAAGTTCCGGTAGCTCATAATGAGGTTGTAAAAAGTTACGCACCGGGAAGCGATGAAAGGGCAGCGCTGAAAAAAAAGCTTGCCGAAATGCGTTCGGAAGTTCGCGATATACCCATGTTTATTGGTGGTAAGGAAGAAAGAGGAGAGAAGAAGATTGAACTCCGCCCACCACACGATCATAAACATTTGCTGGGTCATTTTTACAAAAGCGACAAGCAACATGTAAGCCTGGCCATTGACGCCGCGCTTGCTGCACGGCCACAATGGGTTGATACGACTTGGGAGCACCGCGCTTCTGTTTTCCTGAAAGCTGCGGAGTTAATTGCAGGGCCTTACCGTAATGAATTGAATGCTGCTACCATGCTGGGGCAGTCGAAAAATGCTTTTCAGGCGGAGATTGATTCGGCTTGTGAAATAATAGATTTTCTGCGCTTTAACGTGCAGTTTATGAGCGAGATTTATGCCATGCAGCCGCAAAGCTCGCCCGGCATCTGGAACCGTACTGAGTGGAGGCCGCTGGAAGGATTTATCTACGCGCTTACTCCGTTCAACTTTACCGCTATAGCCGGCAACCTTCCCAGCAGTTGTGCATTGATGGGTAATGTAGTGGTGTGGAAACCCAGCAACACGCAGGTATATGCTGCTTATGTATTAATGAAAGTATTCCGCGAAGCAGGTGTGCCTGATGGAGTAATCAATTTAATTTACCCAAGCGGGCCCGATGCTGCTGATGTTATTTTTCAACACCCTGATTTTGCCGGTATTCACTTTACCGGCTCAACAGGTGTATTCCAGGATATATGGAAAAGTATTGGCAATAACATTCATCGCTATAAAACATATCCGCGCATTGTAGGCGAAACCGGTGGTAAAGATTTTATTCTTGCACACCGCTCGGCCAATGCCAATGTATTGGCTACTGCCATTGCCCGCGGAGGTTTTGAATACCAGGGGCAGAAATGTTCGGCTGCATCGCGTGCATACGTCCCTTCTAATTTGTGGCCTGAGGTAAAGGAATTACTGAAAGCAGATTTGAAAAGTATGAAGATGGGTGGGGTTGAAGACTTCTCTAACTTTATTAATGCTGTTATTGACGAGAAGAGTTTTGATAAACTGGCTGGAGCCATTGAAGCAGCAAAGAATGACCCGGATGCAGAAGTGATTATAGGCGGCAAGTGCGATAAGAGCAAGGGTTGGTTTATTGAGCCTACTATAATACTGGCTAAAAATCCTAAATACAGCAGCATGTGCGAAGAACTCTTCGGACCGGTGCTGACTGTTTATGTGTATGACGAAGATAAATTTGAAGATGCCATTGAACTGGTTGATAGTACCGGCATATATGCACTAACAGGTTCAATACTTGCGCAGGATCGTTACGCCATTGAACTGGCTACAAAAAAGCTGAACAACGCAGCTGGTAACTTTTATATTAACGACAAGCCTACAGGTGCAGTAGTTGGCCAACAGCCTTTCGGTGGCAGCCGTGCATCGGGTACTAATGATAAAGCGGGAAGTTTATTGAACCTGTTACGCTGGGTATCTCCACGCACAATTAAAGAAACATTTGTTCCGGCTACTGATTACCGGTATCCGTTTTTGCATTCAGAGCAATAGAGAAGGGGATATAAACTAAAACGGGTTTCAGGCATTAGTCTGAGACCCGTTTTAGTTTAATAGATGATTGGTTTAATTTTTACCATCGTTCTTCCTCATCAACTCAACCATAGCGCGTGCCTGTGCATCGGTCAGGTCCTGGTTTGGCATACGCACCAGGCAGGTTACAATTTCAGATTGAACGGTAAGGTCTTTATCTAACATTACCTGGGTGTTGGTAATAAAATTCATAATCCATTCAGGTGAGCGCCTGTCTGTAACCCCTTTCCAGCCCGGCCCAACCAGTTTTTCGTCAGTCATTTTATGGCAGGCATTGCACTTTGAATCATAGATGGCTTGTCCGGTTGCAATCATTGCTGAGTCAAGTGGGTGCGTTAGTTCAACGTTGGTAAACCTGCCAATTCCTTTGGAAGCAGAACCTGCCGAAACACTTCCTGAATCTGTTTTTGTAATTTTAGCAGAACTATTAGCGGGTTGTTTGTTTGAATCACAACCTGCAATAAATGCGAGGCAAAATATAGTAAACGCAATTTTCAACTTGGTTATCATGCTGGGTTTTTATGGTAATTGAAAATAAGCATTGATTGAAAAAATGCTGATGTACTGGAGCTGATTTTCGTCAGTCAAATAATAATTTTTTCGTTGTTGTTTCTGCCAATTGGATTTTCGTTTTGTAATGGTTATAATATTGTTGGTGCCGGATTTAACCGCCACATTTTTTGATGTTATTCCGGCTTCATGTAAATTACTTCTTCAATTTTATAAAGCAATTGTAATTTATGCCGACACTTCAAAACAAAGTTATCTGGGTAACGGGCGCTTCATCGGGTATCGGGGAGGCACTTGTTTATGCTCTTGCAAAAGAGGGTGCTAAACTTATTCTGTCTGCGCGTCGTGCAGAAGAGTTGCAGAGGGTTGCAGAAAAATCGAAACTCCCCGCTACTGAATATTTGATTCTGCCTTTAGACCTGAACGCTGCTGATACTTTCGAAGCAAAAAAGAATGAAGCCCTGCAACGTTTCGGGCATATTGATATCCTGATTAACAACGGCGGCGTAAGCCAACGCTCTTTAGCAAAAGACACAACCGTAGCTGTTGACCGGCAGATAATGGAGGTAAACTATTTCGGAACGATTGCGCTTACCAAGGCTCTTATTCCTGATTTTATCAAACAACATAGCGGTTTGTATGTGGTGGTTACCAGTGCCGTTGGCAAATTCGGTTCGCCGTGGCGCAGCGGGTATTCGGCCAGCAAGCATGCCCTGCATGGTTTTTTCGATTCGTTACGCGCGGAATTATTTAATGATGGAATTAAGGTATTGCTGGTTTGCCCCGGTTTTATTCAAACTAATGTATCTGTAAATGCCCTTACAGGCAGCGGTGCCAAGCTGGGTACTATGGATGTTGCCACCGCCAATGGTTTAACTGCAGATGAATGCGCCCGTCAGATAATATCTGCCATCAAGTCGGGTAAAGAAGAAATAGTGGTGGCTAAATTTAAAGAGCGCTTCGCTGGTTTTGCAAAAAGGTTTTTCCCCGGCATTTTTTCAAACATGATAAGGAAAATGGCGGTGCGGTAGCAACTGCATTTTACTTACTGTGGTGAATAATCTTAACCCGGCATTAAAACGGGAATTACCGGCAATCCTTATTTTTGCGCAAAGAGACTTTTGCATGCGTAATTCTATTCTTGTCATTATATCCATGTTCTGCGCAGTTAGCTTAGAAGCGCAAATTGCTCTGCATGGCCACGCGCATAACGATTATATGCACCAGCGCCCGTTATTCGAGGCTTTGGAAAATGGATTTATCAGTATTGAGATAGATGTGTTTTTGCATAATAACGACCTGATAGTTTCTCACACCGCCACGGGCCTTGATAAAAAACAGGATATTGAAGAGCTATATCTTAAACCGATTCAAAAAATAATAAAAGAAAACGGCGGGCATGTTTACAAAGATTATACCGGCCCGGTAATTTTTATGGTGGAATTAAAAACCAGTGCAGATCCTGGTTACAAAAAGCTAAAAGAAATACTTGACAAGTATAAAGATATGCTGGCGGTGTATGATCACGATTCGCTGGTTAAACCGGGCCCGATTCAGATACTTATTACGGGTAACAAGCCCTACAATGCTGTAATGAATGAACAAACCAGTTATGCCACTATTGACGGCGATATTCAAAATCTGAAAGACTCAAAGTACCTGCATGTTATTACCCGTTACAGCTCACCATGGAACCTTTATTTTACCTGGACGGGTAATGGTCCTATGCCTCAGGACGAGAAAGACCGGCTGGATACACTGGTGGCTGATGTGCACAAAAGAGGTAAACAAATCCGCTTTTATGCAATTCCTGATAAACCTGCTGTGTGGCGGATGCTTTTGAACGAGCATGTGGATTGGGTAAATACGGACAAACTAAAGGAATACAACCATTTTTACCTGAACGAGTACAATGGTCACTAAACCATCGTAATGGGCCATTTTCTTATGATTATGTTAAGGAACTATTAAAATTTACAATTTATAAATTCAAGTACCGTTGTATTTTCATTACCAGGAACTGTTCAGTTTTATTTTTTCGACCTAATTTGTAAATTCACTCATCACTAAAATTTATCTATGAAAAATATAATGAAATTATTGCCGGTAGTAGTTTTTGCCGTTTTAGTTACTACCAGTTGTAAAAAGGCAACAACGAATACCGCGAACGCAAATGCCTCACAGCATAACCAGGACGTGCAGAATACCAAATCGGAGTCTGATAATAGTAACACAGATATAAATACTGCTGTTACAGGTACCTCGGGATTTGGGAAAAATTCTGCCAACGAGGCCATCAGCATTTGCGGTGCTTCTATCGATTCTTCTCATATAAGCGCCTCTCCTCCGTATTTGGTAATTAATTATGACGGCTCTACCCCATGTAACAGCCGCATTAGAAGCGGACAGGTTAAGGTAGCTTTGGTAGCCGGTACACACTGGACAGATGTAAATGCTCAATTGCTGATTACTTATACTAATTACAAAGTAACTTTTGTGAATTTGGGTAACGCATATATCACATTTAACGGTACTAAATTGCTTACTGATGTTAATGGTATTGGCTTAGGTTTCTTCCTTGGTACACCTGCTTCAATTCGTGAAAGGACTTATGGTATGACCGTTACTTTCGAAAACGGAACAACCTCTTCGTGGAATGATGCAAGACTTTCTTCCTGGACATATTCTGGCGGTGCATTGTCTGCTACGGTTAATGGAGATACAACTATTGCAGGTCAAACTGTAGATAGCTGGGGCCAAACCCGTTATGGAACTAATTTCACAACGGTTATGAATTCTCCATGGCAATCTAACAGTGCTTGTGGATGGTGGGCACCTACTTCCGGCCAATATACCAGCACTACAGATAACTTCAGCATTACTGCTACCTTGGGCCTTAACGCCAGCGTTGGTGTAGTATCTTCTGGTTGTGCATCCAATTTTAAATTAGCCTGGAGCGTTGTCTCGCCGAGTTCAAGCGGTTCGGTGCTGCTTTCGTATTACTAAGCTGTCTGTCTTAACTTATTACAAATAGGCACTTTCCGAGGTTCGGAAAGTGCCTATTTGTTTTGTGAAGGCTAAGGACCGGATATTGACCGGCGTTTCCGGAAATAAAAAAAGGCAACCAATTGGTAGCCTTGTAGCGGGGGGGAGCTCGATTCCCCGACCTTCCCGATTAAGATCGGGACGCTCTAATCAGCTGCTCGATATATCTTCTGCTTTTCATGCTTTTAATTTGTCGCTCGCGTTTTGCCGCTTCCGGACGGGTGGCGAACTGTTCAGAATATTTTAGCTCCCAGGGTTTACCTGGTTGAGTATATCTTGTCTGGCCAGTGTTATGTTCGCTCAGCCTCCTTGTAATATCATCGCAATGGCCGACATAGTATTTATCGGAGGAGTGGGAATAAATTATATAGACGTGATATTCCATAAAAAAAGGCAACCAATTGGTTGCCTTGTAGCGGGGGGGGAGCTCGAATCCCCGACCTCAGCATTATGAGTGCTGCGCTCTAACCAGCTGAGCTACCCCGCCATGACTATCCGTTTTTCACGAACAGGGCGCAAATATATTTCTTTCAGCAAAGTTTTAAAATAGTTTCTGCTGATTGATGCAATTTTCGCGAAATTAGCGTTAGTTGATGCATTTATTACCCAATATAGCCCAAAACTTTTTATTCTCGTTGCTCCGTTTTGCGTCCATAACATGTTTTATTGCCTGATTGTATGAAAAATATGCGTTTATACCTTATTCTACCCCTTATGCTTATTGGCTTGCTTCAGGCTGCTGCAGCTAAAGAGGTGGCCCGCTTTAACATCATATTATGGGGCAATAAAATCGGGCACCTCACGGCTTCAAAAGAGGCCCGTGCCGATGGCACGGTTTTATATGTACTCGATTCCTGGTCGAAGGCAAAAGTACTTTGGATAACCCGCGAAAATGTGGCCCATTACGAGGTAGTTTACAAAGATGGGAAGTTGATATCATCAACTTTTAAGGAAGTGGAAAACGGGGAGGTAAAGCGCTGGAATAATATTACCTGGGACGGACATCAGTACCATGATGAGGGCGGCCATGGAAAAAAGACTTTTGCCCAGGCTCCCACTTACTCAATTGTGTGCGTATATTTTCAAAACATGGAAAATGTTAAGCAGATATTTTATGAGATTGAAGGCGATTTTAACGAACTTCAGCATCCTGAACCCGGAACCTGCGAATTTAAGAGCAGCGACGGCAACAGAAATGTGTATCACTTCGAGAATGGGAAAGTGAAAAACATGGAGTTCCATTTGTCGTTTGCAACCATTAAAATGGAAAAGATTGATTGATAATGAAAGCGGTTGGTATGTTTAGGCGTGTATTTGTCCCGGTATTGATACTGTTAAGCCTGCGTAGTTTTGGCACAGCAGAAACCCTTAGTTACGATATTGTAGTTTTCAATACAAAGGTTGGGCAAATGGTGATTACCCACGAAACACAGCCGGATGGAACTGACCTCTATAACCTGGTTACCAGCTCAAAGGCCAAAATTTTATGGATTGATAAATCGAACGATAGCCGTTACCGGTTGGTTTACAAAGCGGGTAAATTATTATCCTCAACCTTTAAAGAGATTGAAAATGGCGAAGTAAAGCGCTGGTGCAACATTAAATGGGACGGAACAAAATACCTGGTTGACAGCTATAAAGGTAAGCGCACTTTTACCGATGATCCGGGTATTTCTACTATAACCGCTTACTTTCAACAACCTAAGAAAATGAGCCGCATATTTTACGAATCGGAAGGCGATTTTGCCCCGGCTGATTATCCGGAACCGGGCACTTTGGAGTTCAAAACCAGCGATGGGCATAAAAGCGTTTATCATTATGTAAATAATCGGGTTAATGATATGGAGTTCCATATTTCAATTGCAACCGTTTACATGGTTCTCAGCAAATAAGCATTTGTATTCTGTTCATTCATAAAAAATTAACCAAAATGAGTTCATTCCAGGAAAAAGCAGAGGCTTTCAAAAAGAAACAGCAGGAAGCACAGATGAAAGCAATTGCGGAGTTCAACATTTTTGTTCAGAAGAATTATCCGGAGGCCAAAT
>Ga0359896_1006_pt1 | contig 114093 bp, 95 predicted proteins | sample SorcelAu500001C5_2_FD_206067 | JGI IMG/M metagenome (GOLD analysis project Ga0359896, IMG submission 206067) | Enriched cells from Trout Bog Lake Hypolimnion, Wisconsin, USA - BChl from Trout Bog BchlTB.Aug20.5000.01 .C5 | ecosystem: Environmental > Aquatic > Freshwater > Lake >...
AAAAGGCTTTTGCCACAAAGGCACAAAGGGCACAAAGTTTTTAGATAAAGAAAATAATAGCCCGAGAGTTTTGTTAAGTGTATTCTTAAAAATGTATTCTTAGTGTTCTTAGTGCCTTAGTGGCCAAAAGCATTAAACTAAATGGAAAAATACGAGCAAAGAGGGGTTTCTGCAGGGAAGGAAGAGGTACATGCCGCGGTTAAAGATTTATATCATGGTCTTTATCCTAAGGCCTTCTGCAAAATATATCCTGATTACTTAGGTGGCGATGATTCTTACTGCAATGTGATGAGCTCTGATGGCTCGGGCACCAAGTCTATTTTGGCTTATTTATACTGGAAGGAGACGGGCGATATTTCTGTCTGGAAAGGCATAGCCATTGATGCCATGGTAATGAACCTGGATGACCTGCTGTGCATTGGCGCTACTGATAACTTCCTGTATACCTCTATAATTAACCGCAACAAACACCTGATAACCGGCGAGGTGATTGCCGAGATTATTAAAGGCGGCAGCGAGTTTATGGAAAGGATGAGCGCTCTTGGCGTTCATATTAACCTGATGGGAGGGGAGACCGCCGATTTGGGCGACTGTGTGCGTACTACCACTGTTGATGCTACCATGACGGTGCGCATGAAAAAAGACAAACTGGTTTTAACCCAAAACATTAAACCGGGTAACGTTATTGTTGGCCTTGCCAGTTACGGCCAGGCAACTTACGAAACTGAATATAACAGCGGTATCAGCAGTAATGGCTTAACCTCCGCCCGGCATGATATGCTGAGCAGGTATTATGCTGAAAAGTATCCTGAAAGTTACGATGCGGTTATTGATAAATCATTAGTCTACAGTGGCTCAAAAAAGCTGACTGACCCATTGGAAGGAACGCCGTTGAACATTGGTAAGGCATTACTTTCTCCAACCCGAACCTATACACCAATCATTAAAAAAATACTGGAAACCTTACCGGGTAAGGTAAATGGTATTATCAACTGCACCGGTGGTGCGCATACCAAAGTGCTGCACTATATCGAAAACCTGCGTATAGTTAAGAACCACTTATTGCCGGTGCCACCCATCTTCAAACTGATACAGCAGGAATCAGGCACCAGCTGGAAGGAAATGTTTAAAGTACTAAACTGCGGCACCCGCCTTGAAATTTATGTTGAGCCGCAGTATGCATCGTTGATTATTGATGTAGCGCAATCTTTTGGTGTTGCAGGCGAGGTGATTGGTCATGTTGAGGCTGCTGAGAAGAATGGGGTGGTGATTGAAGGGGAGTATGGGAGGTTTGAGTATTAGTATGAATTATGAAGTGCCAAGTTCTAACCACTCAGGCACACTCTCCAACAACTGCATCCCCCCCTTCAACTGGCTCACAAAATTCAAAGCCCCGTTAGTAACCCAGAGGTAATCTACATTGAGGGAAAGGTTATATCGTGCAATTTGCTCAAACACCTTTTCGTTTAAAGGTTCTTCGGGGGCTTTGCATTCAATAATCATTTTGGGCTTGCCGTTGTTGGTAAATACTACAAGGTCGAAGCGCTTTTGAAGGCCGTTTAGTTCAATGCCGCGTTCAACGGCGATAAGGCTTTGAGGGTATTTTTTATCGTGGATGAGGTAATGAAGAATGTGCTGGCGCACCCATTCTTCGGGGGTAAGGGCAACCCATTTTTTTCTCGCAATGTCGAAAATGAGCTTTTTACTATCCAGTTCCTTAACCTTAAAGTCATAACTACCAAACACTACCTGCGTCATCTTTCGTAAATTCGATTTAAAATTAAGAAACAGATTCGGATTGAGCGGGTATGTTATCTTGACCCTTAATTTAACTGCATGAAGACAAAAGAAGAGATAGTAAACAACTGGTTACCCCGCTACACGGGCCGTGAACTGAAAGATTTTACCCCCTATATACTGCTTACCAATTTTGATAACTACGTGAGGATGTTTGCTGATTGGCACAATGTACCCATACTTGGCGAAGATAAACCGATGATGAATGCCTCCGCTGACGGAATAACCATTATCAACTTCGGCATGGGTAGCCCCAATGCAGCTACTATGATGGATTTGCTTTCGGCTGTAGCGCCTGAGGCGGTTTTGTTTTTGGGTAAGTGCGGAGGGCTCAAAAAGAAGAGCGAGGTAGGAGACTTTATTTTACCAATAGCAGCCATCAGGGGAGAAGGAACATCGAACGATTATTTTCCAAAAGAGGTTCCGGCCCTGCCCGCATTTGCCCTCCAGAAAGCTACTTCCACTACTATACGCGATTATGGTCAGGATTACTGGACCGGTACTGTTTATACGACCAACCGGAGGGTATGGGAGTGGGATGACAGCTTTAAAGAATACCTGCGCCATATCCGCGCCATGGCTATTGATATGGAAACAGCTACCATTTTTATCACCGCATTTAAAAACGAAATACCTGCCGGAGCTTTGTTGCTGGTGTCTGACCAGCCGATGGTTCCCGAAGGTGTAAAAACTGAGGTGAGTGACGGTTCAGTAACGAAGAATTTTGTTGAACTGCACCTTAAAATTGGTATTGATTCGCTGAAGCAGTTGAAGAATAACGGGCTTACAGTAAAGCACCTGAGATTTTAAATCTTGTTATGCTCGCTGCGGATATACATGTAAAAGTAAAACGCCGCAATGCCGCTGAAAATATGCCACAATGAGTGTGGCTGCACGTAGCTATCAGGGTCGCACATTACTTTGTGCACATCAAACCCAAACCACATAGCGGCAAACAGGATGGACAGCATGCAGGTAATGAGGTAATAATGGTTCGTTTTTCCGCGGTCGTATCTTTCAACAATAGTTGCAAAGATGATAACTGCAATGATAATACCCAGTACGACATAATTGCGGTTCACATCAGGCAGGCCAAAGGTTAACAAAAAGTATGCTGCTATAAATATAACAATGACTGTCCATGTGCTTTTTGCGTGCTTTTGGTTTGAAGGAATGCCCATGCGTAAAAGAGCAAGGCGGTGTGTAAAATACATGAACGGAAAAAGAGATAGGGAATAAACAGCCGAAAAATCAAGTTCACTTGCTACGTGAATCAGCGATGAGTGAAAGAATACACTGGCACAAAAGATGTATAACATTATGCCGCCCAATAAGAAGCTGTAAAATGGATTGGCTGAAATAATATTATACCGGGTTTTCTTGGTACGGTCTTTCCATCCCCGGTTTAAAATAACCACAGCGTTAAGCCAGTAAATAAAATTGCTGAAGGTATTGATGGGCTGACGTACAAAATGGTCCATCACTGTTTTTTCGCAAAAAAAGGTTCCCATTTCAACCTCGGTGTAATAATGGTTCCAGAAACCTTTTAATGAGGGGGTGTGGTTAAGTATCCATATACCTGCACCGAATAAAATAGCAGTTGAGGTGAGCACAAAAAACCTGCGCAGGGTAATAGAAAAGAGATTGAAACGAACCATTTTGTGTAATAAAATTAAACACTAAACCGGCTGAAAAAAAGGGAGTTATAAAGATTTAGCAGAAGTTGTATAAAGCGCAATACAGCTTCTCAATCTTCTAACGCGCTTAGCGCCACAATATGCGCGTTAGCCATAAGTGAAAAGGTAAGCCCTTTGGCAGGCAGGTAAGTAAAGCCGGAACCATCTGCAACAAAAATATTGTTGCTTTCACCCAGTTTTCCGTTACTATGCAGTTTGAATTTTTCGTTCTTATCGGAAAAAGGTAAAGTGCCGGCGTAATGAATACCTGAACCATGCCCGGGGTTCATTTTCTTCAATACAAAACAATTTAGTTTGCGGAGGGCCTGTGTAAACTTGTGTTCGTTATGGGCTACTTTTTGGTTTTCTGCTTCGGTTAGATGGTAGTTTACCCCCAGTGCATCGCCGGTAACCTGGCCGGGGTCTTTTTTTAGTTCCAGGTATTTGGTGCTGCCGCCCATTTCGGGATGGAAAAGACCCGCAATGGTAAATGCGGGCATCATATATTGCAGAAATTCAAACCCGGTTTTGGTACTCATGGGTGTTTCTTTCAGAATATGAAAGGCCATCAGTGAACGGTAGCTGTAGATAGAACTCATGGCTACGTACTCATTATTAAAGCCGGGGTCATAGAATAAAGAAAGCTGGGCGAAGCCGATTTTGTGCCGGTCGCTATCGCGGCCAAGCAGATAGGGCTGAAGCGATGGCAAATAACTATAGGGATTAGAGATAATTGGCAGCCGTGTGTTGTAAGCATTATAGGAGCGCAAAACAATTCGGGCTGTACTCAAACAACTGGCAGCTATAACCAGTTTTCGACATTCAAAAAAAACCGGTTCGTTATTGGCCAGAGAACGACACTCAATTTTGATTGAATCAGTTCCTTCTTCAAACTTCAAAACCATCAAACCGCCCTGGTAGCTGAAGTTGTTTTTTTGTTTTAGCTCCTCAACCGTGAAGGCAGGGCGATAAGCGCTTTTATCCTGATCGCAATAAAAATCGAGGTCTTTGTATTGGTAAGCTTTTCGGTTATTCTTATCCTCAGTTAATAAAGCGAGTGAGGGCCTGCCCATAAAGAAACCTTCTTTGTTAAGCCCGCTTTTTTTGCGCTGGTAGTTTTGATACAGGTTAGCTCCGGTTGAATCCATTTGGATGGATGGCATTAACTGCGATAAGCCGCCGGAAGTATATTTGCCGGTATCGTCTTTATCGCCGCTAATGCCGATTCTTTTTCCAACTGTTTCATAAGCGGCGTTCATCTTTGTGGTATTGAGGCCGGCCATTTTCAGTTCCGCATCTGAAAACATACAACACCCCAATCCCCATCCATTACCTAAGCCACCTAACGAAAGCGATTCCAGTGGGGAAAAGGTATCTGATAATAAGGGCATCCAATCCTGTACTTTGCGCAACATAAATTTGCGCGGTGGGGTCAGGTGTTCACCGGTTTTTACTTTGCCGAATGGAATGCCCTCAAAGTTTTTGCCTATAAAATATTCGTATTGCCTGGCTTCCTGTTGTTTGATGCTGAGGTAGTCTTTATCGGGTATCAGTCCATCGTAATTAGTATCGGTCATACCGCCATCCACCATTAGCACCTGCACGCCTTTTTCAACCAGCGTTTGGGCCGCCATTGCACCGGTGCAACCTGAACCAATTACTATGTAATCAAATATTTCCACTAAAAGAAAAGTAAGATGAGGCTACCGGCTAAACCCTGCAGGGCTTCCTGCATGCCTTTAGCTATAAGCGTTAGTAAATGAGTGCGTGGAAAAGTTTTGGGTTTAAAAAAGTCGAAATACAAAGGGCTGGTTTCAAGAATGGCAAAAGCAATTATCATGCGTTTGCGCAACCGGTGATTGGGATTAAACAGACCAAGTGCCGAGTCTACAAAACCAATACTCCATGTGTTGCTAATCATGAACTGCACTAACCTTACTTCATCGTCCACCAATATTGTTTCTTCATGCTCAATCGCCCTTTCGAATAAAGCAAGACTTTGTTCATCAGGATTTTTGCCCGTCAGGTACCTGCAATAAATGGTCATTTCCTGCCTGCTTAACGGAAACTCGTTCATTACCTGGATTATTTGGCGTTTAGCTTGTCTAATTTCTCTTTCAGCAGGGCAATTTCCTGCGCCAGGGTTTTGTTCTGCGCATGCATTTTTGAGGCGCTGAGCGACAGGTGCAGCAGGTAAACAAGGATGGCAAAGATGGCCGCCGTAAATATCAGGTTGGGCGGTGCAATTACACCAAAGGCCTGCGCCAGTACTTCAAAGCCGTTTCTCCAGAATGAGAATAATATCAGGGCGAAGGTGGATACAATCCAGATAAAGGCGTACTCCTCGCGCAGGCGGCCTTTTTTTATCTGTCCTAATACATAGCCCAGAAAAAGCAGGCTAACCGCTATGGATATAAACTGTATACGGCCCATGTTTATTTTCTTAAATAGGTGAATATAATAGCGATGGTTACTTTAAACATATAATAGATAGTTCCAAATCCCTGAATAGAAGAAACTCCGCCCTGGCGCTCCACCATATGCACCGGTACCTCTCCAAACTTCAAGCCGTTCCGGTTATAGATAATAAGGGCCTCCGGTTCCGGGTACTCATCAGGATAATATTCGTACAACAACTCCATGGCCCTGCGGTTCATCATGCGCATGCCGCTGGTTGGGTCGGTTACTCTCTCGCCGGTTATCAATTTGAGTAAGAACTGAAAATACCTGATGCCCGTGCGCCGCATAAAGGTAGATTGGAAGCCTTCGTTGTTTATAAACCTTGAACCAATCACCACGTCCCAATTATTTTTCCGGAGTTCGCGCATCAAATCAGGAATCCGCTCCGGGGGATGCTGGCCATCGCCATCAATTTGTATGGCATAATCAAATCCGTTATCAAAAGCATATTTAATACCTGTCTGTACTGCACCTCCAATGCCCAGGTTAATGGGAAGGCTAAGCGGTACGCAGTTTATCCCTTCAATTATTTTTTTTGTATTGTCTTTCGAGCAATCATTTACCACTACGGGTATAATGGTAACCTGGCTTGTAGAAATACTATTAACTGCCGCCACAACGCTTGCAATGCTTTGTTGCTCGTTAAAGGCCGGTATTACTACCGCTATTTTTACCGGGTTATCCATTAGTAATTATATTCGCTAAAGTAAAATCTTTAAAAGTAGTTATCCCCTTTTGCGTTTATTTTTTACTTATTCGTATTGTGAAATAATAGTCAAAATAGTACACCGACTGATAAAAGGGTTTAGAATATGCGTATAGCCATTACCGGCTCAAACGGATTTATTGGAAGTGAACTGGTTGCATACCTGTTATCGGCTGGCCATGAGGTGCTTTTGCTTCAGCGTAAAAAGCCCGCGGTATTGCCAACCGGGGCATTTTATCAGCCCTATGATATGAACTGGCCCGAAAGAATGCTTGATTTGACGGGCGTAGATGCGCTGGTGCATACTGCCTATATGCCTTTTACTACAACGAATAATGCTGAAAGCGTGAACGTGCATACTACTTTGAGGCTTTCAAACCAATGTTCAGCCAACGGTGTCCATTTTATTTTTCTCTCCTCTATGTCGGCGCATGAAGATGCCCTGTCAGAGTACGGCAAGTATAAATTCAAACTTGAAAAAAGATTAGATACCAGTAAATGTCTGATACTGCGGTTAGGTCTGGTAATAGGTAATGAAGGACTTTTTTCGCGGATATATAATTCTTTTAAAAAGACGGCCCTGGCGGTTTTAATAGCCGGAGGAAAGCAACCGGTTCAGCCAATATACATTGGGGATGTGGTAAGGGTAATTGCAAAATGTATTGCAGAGAAACGAAAAGGCAAGTTTACGGTAGCCGTCAATCATGCTTACACTATGAAAGAACTTTCAGCGGCTATTGCGGCCAAAGCCGGCAAAAAACCTTTGTTTATTTCGGTTCCCTACTGGATGGCAAATTTGGGAATCGGGTTAATTGAATTACTTCATCTTCCGTTCCCGGTTTCAAAAGAGAATTTGCTTGGCCTTCAGCAATTACGGGCAGAGGATACCTCGGCTGATCTTGATAAGCTGGGCATTAACCTGCTTGACCTGAAAGCAAGCCTGGACAAGTTATAAACCGGCAGGTTTATTTTTGCCCCAGTTGTTTTGCAGCCTCAGCCCGGTTGTTTTTCAATAACTCACTCTTTGCGTCAATTTGCAGGCCGCGGTTGCAGGCATCAAGCGCTTTCTGATATTGCTGAAGTGCATTGTAAGCTGAACAGATGTTGTTCCAGGCTACGCTGCTGTTAGGGTTTAGAGCTAAAACTTTTTTGCTGGCTTCAATTGTTTTCAGATACTCGCCCTGGACAAAATAGTTATAGCTTAATTGCTGGTAATAAGCCTCATTTACAACCATTGTCTGCTTTGCTTTAAGCGATTCGTTGAAATTGTTTTTAAGCAAATCGTAGTTTGGATTAATGGTCAGACCTTTTTTGCCATATGTAATAGCCTCATCATACATTTTAAGGTTATTATAAGTGGCTACCAGGTTGTTTAAAACAAGCGTGTTGGCGGTATTGTAAGTCAGCGATTTTTTGAAGGCAACAACGGCCATATTATAATTGCCCTTATTGTAATAATCAATACCGATACCCAGAAATAATCCTACAGAATCGACTGGTTGTCCCGGGGTAATTGGTGGAGTGTAGCTTGAAGAAGAGGATGGATTTTGTTGCACTCTCGGATTTTTAACTACGGAGCAAAGCGGTACTCCATCGGCCTTCACTTCGTAAACTGTTCCTGGCGGTGGCCAGTGAAGTAAGATATCCGGGTCGCGTTTTGCTTCGGCGGGGAGGACCAGTTGATAATCCCAGTCGGTAGAGTTTTCGAGGCAAAGGGCGTAGGCAAGGTTTTTACTTTTAGCAACAAAATAGCTGAGCTTCATCTGTTCGCCATAATACATTCTCACCCGTAGTTTTTTTCCCGGAATTTGAATGGAATCTGTTTTGTCAAGCCATTCTATTGCGGGTCTTAGTGAATAGCCCCAGTAATCCATCTCATAATTTTTGAAGGCGCCCTTTTCGCCCCCGATCAGCGGTGAGAAATACATGGCCTGCACCGGATTGTTCTCCGCAATAAAACATATGGGTTCAACTATCAGGCAAATGAAGCCCAGATAAACCATGCGCTTTTGAGAAAGGTTTTTAATTTGATTGAACAACTCTGCCCAGCCCAGTGTTGCAATTACGATGATTGATGGTACCACGAAAAGCACATGGCGGCAGGAGTTATATATGTTAGACTTGTTTATTATAATGGTTAAAACCGGTAATACTGCTGAAACTATCAGTAGTAAATAAATGAGCAAATTGAGCCCCCCTTTTTGCAGGAACTTTTGCAATTGTATAAAAAACAGCACTGCCCCCAATACCACTGTAACCGGTAAAGTGATATACAGCCATTTAGGCACAAAATACCAAGGTAGTTCGTTTTGGTGTAGCCAGCGACCTTCAAAAACTTCATAACAATCGAACGAACTGAAGTTTTTAAATACCGCCAATGAGTGAATCGGATTGTAAAGCGGGTTCTGCATAGCCCAGGGCCAGAACAATGAACAACCCAGATAACCAAGTATAGAAACAGCGCCAATCTGCGCTAAAATTTTGATCCCTTTTTCCTGTCCCAGATCCCCCAACAGCATAAGTATTAGCACATAAGGAACGCTGAACCCGATAAAGTAGAATATGAGGATGATGGCTCCTGAGCGGATAGCCATGGCAAGGCTAAAACTTAAACCGATAAGTACCAGCCGTTTTATGCTTACCTGCGGCAACTCCTTCAAAAAGCGTATCATTTGCAATATGCTGAAGGCAAACAGGGTTGCCTGCGGTATGTCCTTAGGGTTGCTTAATGAATTGCCTATCAGGCGCGGGGTAAACGTGGCAATAATAATTCCCAGTAAACCGATGGTCCAACTGCCGGTAATTCTTTGACAAATTAATCCCGTAAAAATCAACAGCATGGCCCCAAACAGAGCCGACATGATATGTTTGGATTCAAACTCGCCTAAAAAATTGTGGGTTACAGTTTGATAGACAAGGGCAGAGAATGAATCGAAAAGGCCGCCGTAAATATTAATGGCAGTTTTGCTGCCTACGCCTTCAACGGCAGGGTCAGCCTTCCATGTTCCATCAGCGGTAAAGGGCGACATGCACGCCGTATCGCTTTTCCCTTCATAAAAGGCAAGGATTGTCCTGCCGTGCTCCATATGCTGGGTTTCATCTTCTGTAATACTGGCATTAAAACTCATAAATGGTAAGATGACAATGCAAGCGGCAGCCCAGAGTAAAAAAAACGTTCTGTATGGGTTTGAAAAGAGAAAGTTCATTTTCAAGGGTTAAGGGTTCGGTCAAATATATTTAATTGGTGTTAAACAGTGCAACAGTTAATCAGAAGTGATGAACACCGCCACATATCATTTGAACAGGATTTAATACGGGGTTTTAAATCCTCAACCTCACGAATGACGGAAATCATAATTCCCCATGGTGTTAAAATACGTTTTGGGCATAACCTTACAACGTGCACTACGTAAAACCAGAAAAACGACTTGTATGAAACTTTCCTGTCACAACCACCGATACTACAACGCCCTGCACGATGTTTTTACTGTAGATTATCATGAGATAAATCAATATGTTTTAGAACTTTATTCGCGCCCCAAACAATTTATTAATGAAACCGGGCCAACGCTCGACCGCTTTTTACGGGAATACACTTTACCGGGGGCGCCACGTCCTGCAGATTTGCCTACGGGAGTAATACTTGATTTTATTGGCCAGATTGATGAATTTACCACTGAAACCACCGTTCTTTTTGAAGAACATAAAACTCATGTTGGACAATGTGCCAGGTACATGGAAAAAGTAACTACTATGAAAAACGAAACAAATTATAATATGGAAAAAATTACGCCTGAGATGACAGATATTACTTCTGAATTGGTTTACGTTCATGAAGGCCTGAAGCGAATAAAGGAAAAAGCTGATTGCATGGCCGAAAAGCTGGAAAAACTGGAAAACCGTTGGGCAACAATGAAAGAGGTCATAAACAGGTAAAATGAATGCTTTAGCATTATACAACCTGTATACTGTTTAAAAGCTCTGGAAAAGCCGAACTATTTGTATGTGATTACGAATAATCAGGCGAAACATAAAATTTACACTGCATGACTTTAGAATTACAATTCGAATATTATTGCTGTGTTCAGCATGATTTCGCTGAAGCCAATAAGCTGGTTGATAGTTATGTGAGAGATTTGTATGTGCTGCCGGAAAAGTTTGTTGAAAGCACCGGCCCGGCGCTTGACCGCTACATCAAAAACTATTCTTTTCCTGACGGGGAAAAAAGGAATGTCACTCCCTATGATGCAGTGCTTGATTTTATAGAGCAGCTGGATAGCTTTACCGAGAATACCTTCGCACTTTATGAAGAACATAAAGTGCTTAACGAAAAGAGTAATAAATATTTGAAGAAGGTTGAGTGGATGGCCAGAAAATCGAAAGGCAAAGTAGTGATGGAATATGCCGGCGATTTTGTGGGTTTAACGCCTGAGCTTGTTGAGCTGAATAAAGGATTGAAACAGATTAAGGCCCGGGCTGATGAAATGGTTGATATGCTTGAAAAGCTGGAATTAAGATGGGAAGGGCTTAGAATGGAAGTAAGAGCTTAATATTATAACGGGAATAAACAAAAAGTCCTCGGGGAGATTAGATTCAGGGGGCGCTTTATTCAGCAATTTTATCCTTAATCCGCTCCCAAACTGGTTTCAGGCGATTCAGATTACGGCTTGTGGTATCTACCTTATCGCGTACCATATATAGTATTTCTTTCAGGTCGTTTAGTTCAGGCATTAACTGTAAATAATCATCTTCACATTCGCGGATATAGCGGTCCTGGTTCTTTCGGTTTAAAAACGAAACCTTTTCAAGATATTTCATGGTATGCCCTGCCAAAGCCTGATGTTCAGTGAACATTTCAGTGGCTTCATCCATAAAAGTGTAAAAATTAGTAATGAAGTCTGTTATTGCCTGCAGCCCTATTCTTTGTTCACTGTTAGCATCACCGATTTTGCTTAAATAACGGTCTATTACCGGCTCTGCCTGCTGTATAAATCTTTCCGGAATTAATGAAAAACTGCTTACTTCCTCATAAAGCAGTTTGTATGCCTTCATAAAATCATGGTGGGCCTTCCGGTAATCTTCGTACCGTGCAACATCAGCTGAATTGCTCAATTTGGGATATTGTAACAGCATACAACAGTATTTAAACAAACCGTGATTAAATAAGGGGAATACTTATTTAACCCCACATTTCTGAAGGCTAAAGTTTATCTAAGTTAGAGAAAAAAGACGAATTCCTAACTTTCGGTCTTGTTTTTTAAGAAATAACCCGGAAAACCGGGGAATTGCGGTATAGCACAGGGAAATACGGATTATGCTTCAACTGCTTTCTTTACTTCAACTGTTTTTTTTACGCCGTTTTTATATTCCAGACCGGCTTTTACCAGGCCTACGAATAACGGATGCGGATTAGCAACTGTCGATTTCAGCTCAGGATGGAACTGAACGCCCACAAAATATGGATGAGATGGGATTTCCATAATCTCCACCAGGTTATTATCAGGGTTTTTACCAACAGCAAGCATGCCCGCCTTTTCATATTGCTGCAGGTAGGTGTTATTAAACTCGAAACGATGGCGGTGGCGTTCAGAAATATGCTCTTTTCCGTACAAGCCAAACGCTTTTGAATCGTTTTGTAAATCGCAGCGATATGCCCCCAAACGCATGGTTCCGCCTTTGTTTTTGATTTTCTTCTGCGATTCCATCATATCAATTACAGGGTAATCGGTATCGGGGTTCATTTCAGTGGAGTGAGCGCCTTTCAATCCCAAAACATTACGGCCAAATTCAATTACGGCACATTGCATGCCCAGGCAAATGCCGAAGAATGGAATGTTGTTTTCGCGCACAAATTTGATGGCCTCAATTTTACCTTCAATACCTCTGGCTCCAAAGCCGGGTGCAACTAAAATACCTTGTAAGTGCCCGAGTTTGGAAGCTACGTTATGCTCATCAATATATTCTGAATGGATAGCCTCTACATGGACTTTGCAGGTGTTGGCTACCCCGGCGTGAATAAATGACTCATGGATGGATTTGTAAGCATCCTGTAACTCAATATATTTTCCAACCAGGCCGATATGAATTTCATCTTGTGGATTACGAAGATTAGCTACAAAACTCCTCCATTTGGTCATGTCGCTTGGTCTTTCAGTCAGTTGCAGTTTTCTCAAAACGGTTATGTCCAGGTGTTCCCCTTCCATATCCAGCGGAACTGAATAGATAGTATCTACATCCAGGCACTGTATTACCGAATCTCTGTCAACGTTACAGAATAGCGCCAGCTTTCTGCGCATTTCATCGGTTAATGCCATTTCGGTGCGGCAAACCAGGATATCAGGCCTTACCCCAATAGTTTGCAACTCTTTTACCGAGTGTTGGGTTGGTTTGGTTTTAAGCTCCTTGGCTGATTTTAAGTAGGGGATAAGCGTAAGGTGACAAACAAGCGTATCGTGCTCTTCAAGCTCCCAACGTATCTGGCGTAATGTTTCAATATAAGGCAGGGCTTCGATGTCGCCCACTGTTCCCCCTATTTCTGTAATTACGATATCATATTCGCCGGTTTGACCTAAAAGAAGCATTCTGCGCTTAATCTCATCGGTAATATGAGGTATTACCTGGACTGTTTTGCCCAAATAGGCGCCTTCACGTTCTTTATTGATTACAGTTTGATAAACCCTGCCGGTGGTAACGTTATTAGCCTGAGAGGTAGGAATGTTTAAAAAACGCTCATAATGCCCCAAATCAAGATCGGTTTCAGCACCGTCCTCAGTAACATAGCATTCACCATGCTCATACGGATTTAGGGTTCCGGGATCAACGTTTATATAGGGATCAAATTTCTGGATGGTTACTCTGTAGCCTCTTGCCTGTAAAAGCTTTGCGAGAGAAGCTGCGAAAATTCCTTTTCCTAACGAGGACGTAACGCCACCGGTTACAAATATATACTTAGCCATGTCGTTTGGGGTTTCACAAAAATAGCAATAAACCCCGTATGAAAAGAGGCAATGTTGATTAAATGTTAAGCCATGTGGAAATTTTAGGAATTACATGGGATTTCGTCCTTCACAGACATCATTATCTGTCGGAAAGCGTAAAGAAAAGGCTGCCTATTTGGGTGTTGTCGGCTTTAAAAACATCAAGCCTGTAATATCCCGGTTTTACAAAGAATAGCTTTTTAACCGCAGCGAACCATTCCGGTTTTACAGAACTTGAAAGTTCGGCAAAAATATCACCCTGACGGTCATTCTTCATTAAGTACAGCTTATAGCGCAGTTTTGTGGTGTTTAACATTTCTTTGTTATGCACCAGTACTTTTAAAGTCATTTTGTCGCCGGTAAAGTGAAATACATCACTCTTGCCAAGGCAACCCCCTTTTTTGTCAATACTGTCGCAAATTGAAATTTCATAACCTGCCACCAGCCGGGCCGTGCTAAAAAGCAGCAGCACCACAAAAAACATCTGTTTCATTTTTCGAGTTATACACCGGCAATATAAACGTGAACGCAGGTTTTGTCAATTTTTATTTTAAAATTTGGATGTGTTTGGGTGAATAGATCCAAAAACTAAATTTTAAACCGCAGCGTTATTATACAGGCATGACCAAGTTTCTTCCAATATTTCCATTAACAAGCATTGCCTATCCCGGCCAGCTTTTGAATTTGCACGTGTTTGAACCCCGCTATAAACAACTTATCCTGGAATGTAAAGAACAAGGTAAGAGTTTTGGCATTCCTTCGGTTTTTAAAGACAGTTTGAATGAGTACGGCACTGAAATGGAGCTGCTGGAAATATCAAAAACGTATCCCGACGGCGAGATGGATATTAAGACAAAAGGGTTACGTGTTTTTCGTATTATGGAGGTGTTGCGCGAAGTGCCTGACAAGCTGTATTCGGCAGCCATAGTTTATGAAGTAGAGAACCAGAATCCGGATACTGAAAAACTGAACCCTACGCTGGTAGATTTGGTTGAAAAATTGCATAAGATTCTTGGTACAGGATTAAACATTTATGAGAAATTTGAGAATCCACTTTCGTTCGATTTAGCGCACTATGTTGCCCTTAGTCCTGAAGACCAATACAGGCTGCTGGTAGCCACCTCAGAAAAGGCCCGGCAATGGTTCCTGATTCAGCATTTGTTAAAGTTAATTCCTAGCCTGGAAGAAACGGAAAGGGTTAAAAACAAGGTGCAACTAAACGGGCATTTCAAAAGGGAGGTGCCGCCAGGATTTTGAATCTTTTGTCAATTTAAAGCGTTATATTTAATACCGATTGTTTGAACGCGGTGACAAAAAATGACTAACTGGTTTTCTTCTTTATTGGTTTTGCTGGGGTCAACCTTTAAATTCTCAATGGGGTCGTTGACAGCAGTATTTTACAACCTCGGCCTTGCCGGGTCGCTGGCCAATATTATTGGCGGAACCATAGGGATTATAATTTTTACATATTTAGGAGATTTCATCCAGGCTTACTGCATTAAAAGATTCCCGAATCAATTTGGAAAGAAGTTTACCCGCTCAAACCGTTTCCTGGTAAGGGTTAAGCAAAAATTCGGTTTAGGTGGAATTGCCGCTTTTACCCCTGTTATTTTGTCAATACCGGTTGGTGTGCTGTTTGCACTGGCTTTAACCGGCGATAAAAAGAAAGTGATGATTTCAATGATGGTGTCTATGTTGTTCTGGGCTACTATTATTTTCCTTCCGTATTTCCTGTTCAACATCAATATTTTTGAGTGGTTGAAGAATTTGTTTGAAACGACACATTAATCCGGGAATCCGTTAATGCGATGTCATCATCCCTTAGCTGCCATTTCTTTTCAATAATCGCATTCCGTTTAATACCTCAATATAAATTCTTCTTTCGCCAGTTTCTCTTTTCTGAAAAAGCAAATGCCAAATTGAAAAACATCCAGTGATAGGGTTACTTGCGGATGTGCCTTTATCTTCTGCCAGGCCTCATTCATGCCTTTACTCCAACAGATATCATCAAAAATAAATATGGTTTCAGTGTGTGCTTTTTGCAGGCATTGCTCAAAATATTTAAGGGTAGCTTCTTTTTTGTGATTGCCATCAAAGAAAACAAGATCAGGTGCCGGCTGGCTTATTAATATTTCCGGAAGAAGGGTATCGATGTTTCCTTCGCAGCTGTTTACATTCTGAATTCCCAATGTTGCAAAATTTTGCTTTGCTACTTCAATGAGACTGGCTGAGCCTTCGAAGCTGATTATTTTTGCGGTTTCGTTGCCCAGGGCAAGATAGCAGGCGCTTAAACCGATAGATGTTCCAAGTTCAAGAATTTGAGCAGGTTTAAAGTATTTTACCAACCGGTAAAGCAGGCGTCCGTAATTTTTACGTACAGCCACTTTACTTTCAAGAGATGAAATTGTCGTCGTTGTGCTATTACCGGTTCCCAGATCTGTAATGGACAATCTGGAATTATCGTGACTTAGCTTTTTGCGCAGGTTATGAATGGCCGAAAGTTGCTCATCCTCTCCGCCTTCAAGCACATTTAAATAAAATTGATAAACAAAAGGCGAATGCAGGTAATATTTTGTTTTTGCCCGCCATTGATAGTTTATAAAATATTTGAAGCGTAAAAATTCGTTCATTGCGGTTAACTTAGCACAGCCCAAAGAAAAGCTAAAATATGAAGAACACAATTTTACTTGCCTGTTGTTTGATATGTTGTGCGGTTACCTTAAAAGCACAAAATGAGACCGGGTTTGACCTTGGTATATCAGGTACCTTTAGTTCAACGTGGATATTAAGGCAAAATAATTACGGCACCCTGGCGCCATTTGCGAATGCGGAGGTACGGGCATCGGAAATGGCATACAAATATACCTGGGGTGGAAACGGCGGTGGGTGCCTGGGATATAAGATCACCAAACACTGGGGAGTGCAGGCTGAAATCCAGTATAACCTGACCGGCCAGAACTATAACGATAATTTTGAAGGACCAGCTACGATACCCCAGGGCACTTTTGGTAATATAAACACAAGGGTAAATGTTCAGCGCACCGTTAAGCTGGATTACATCCAGATACCCATCATGGCCAAATACATGGTTGGGAAAAAGAAGTATAAGTTTTTTGCATGCATCGGTCCGCAAATTGGTATACGCACTTACGCTTATGAACAAGTTAAGATTGCCGGATACGTTTATCTGCCTGATTCGGTAAATTTTACAGCAAACCAGAAGTTTCAATCGATAGATGTGGGTTTTGCGGTGCAAACCGGAGCGCAGATATACGCTACCCCGCATTTATATTTTGATTTAGGCTTTTCGCTTTATCAGGGCATTATGGATATTAATGGCAAAGCTTTGCAGGAATTGGGTTGGTACGATAAAAACCATGTTTCATACCAGAAAAGCTACAACTTCCGTGGAGGTATAATGATAGGCATTCATTACCTTTTCTGGCATGAACGCGGTGGATTGCTGGATATCAGTAATCCCGGCGAAAAAAAATAAGAGGAATATCAGCTCACCAGATCCTTTCTCTCCATTTTACGTGCACGGATTAACTCCTGGCGGATATACCAAGCCCGTTTGTAAAATGGAAACTGGCTTAATTCCTCTTCAGTAAAATCGGGCGGAATGGCATCATGAGAGAATTTTCTTTCTTCTTTTGGTTTCAGCATTTCTTTAGCCAGCGTATCGAATTTGGTTTGCAGGGCCGCAAGGCTCCATTCGCCGAAAACGGTATGACCACCTTCGTATATCTGGCCCTGGTATTCCTCGTAAGTAGTCATGTAACCGGAATATCCATTGGCATAAGGGCAGAGAATAACTTTGGTAACACCCCGCGCAGAGAGGGTTTCCTGTAATGAATCTCTTAAACGTTTGCCACCGATGGTGGTAATTTCAAAAGGGAAACCTGCCAGGGCAATATCTCCGATAATGAAAATCTGCAAAGGCAAAATTTTCGGTGTCCAGGGTTTTTTAGTTGAACGCGATTTACGGTAAAAGAACTTAAAGGCTGCAATTGCGGGGTCGGCCCAGGCAGGGGCTACGAGCTTATCAATCAACTTGGTACCCAATATACGTTGCGTGTTACTTTCAATCAGGATTTTCTTTTTGCCATGAACACGGTATTTGCGTTCTATTATTCTTTTGTATTCCGGACCACTGAAGTTTGCCCTGAATTTTTCGAAGTGCTTTATGCCTGCAATGCATACTTTCAAAAAGCCAACCAGGGCAGGGTGCATGCCGGGCCCGTCAACCTTGGTACCTGCGAAAAAAGCAATGCCAAGCGCAGCCTTATCGGTTTGCGCAAGCGAATTGCCTTTCGCAAATTTTGGGTCGGCTGTTACATCTGTAAAATTGACAAACATCAACTCGTAATCAATCCCGCCATTTATGGGTGTCTCTTTTTTTGATTCGGCAATCTCTTTTGCTTTTTCAAATTGCAGCTGCCCGTTAAACTTTGCGCTTTCCATATCATCCGGATATTTACCTTCCCACTGGCCGCGTTGAAACGGATAAACAGGGTGGTAAACAAAGCGGGGAGTAACATCGCCACAGGTGCCCTGTGCAAAGGCCCCTAAATAATCTGAGTAACCTTTACCGGCAAAGTACTTTTCAAGATATTCGGCAGCAAAGCCTTTATTATCATAACAAACTTTATGATTGGTATTTGGCAGGCTGGTTGGGTGAACCGCAAACCAGTTGATAGAACCGCGGTCTTTACCGTCTTCACCGGTTATTTTCAGTAAGGTCATTTCACGGTCCAACCCAAGGTGGCGGGTTTCAAAGGTGATTTTGGGGTTAACTTCCGGGTTCAGGTTATAACCTTCAATTGAGCGGTTAAACGCCACCTGCTTATCTTCTTCAAAAACACCGGTTGCCAAACTTAACTCTGAAGGTTTAAGGTTATTCTCTGCTTTTACTATGGCATCAACAATACCATCCACAATTTTTCTGTAAACTTCCATTACAAAGCCGGGAACGCTGAGGTTGTACAGGCCATAATAACTATAACCACCGGGGCCGCTGTGCGTATGCTGGGCCGTGAGCATCAGGTTATCTTCATCATAACCTAATTCGGGATGTTTGCGTTCCAGTGTTTTTAATACACCTTTTTTAATGGCTATGGTAATAAAACATATCTCACAATTTACAAAGCAGATTTTCCTACCCGTAAGCTCATCTTTAAAAACGAAAGCCCTGGCCGACAAGGATGTGGCAACTTCCTCCATGGTATTATAATGAATGCCATAGCCCAACATACCTGCGCCCTTTACAAATGCCGTGATATCACCTTTTCCGGTTCCCGTTAAATACATTTAAATTAGTTATTTTTATGTTATAATAAAAATGAAGCGTTTAAAATTACATGCGCAATAAATGATTTCCTAACATTGAAGAGAATAAATTTTTACCAGCGGTTTATTTGCCGCGTCAGACAACTTTCCTTTGAAGGTTTCAACGGAAATGGAATGGGTTTATTGTAAAAAGAAATGCCCTTCACCACCGGAGAAAGGCATTTTTAAGAAATATTTCCGGGTGGCTTATTTGCCTGCTGCCGGTTTAAAATCTCCTGCTTGTACCCAGCTAATCTTATCAATGTGAATATATTTTTTCATAGCGGCGTTCACCTCGGCTACAGGCATAGCGGATATTTTCTTTTCTACGCCCTCATCGAATGTCAGCGTTCTGCCATAGTATAAGTTTGCCGATAATTTGGCGGCCAGGTTATCGTCTTTTGACCGCGCAACCTGTTGCTGCTGCAGGTAACCCGATTTTGCATCGGTAAGCTCGGCATCGGTAAAACCTTCGTTCAACATCTTGTTCAGTTCCTCCTTCCATGCTTCAAGTAGTTTATCAGCGTTGTCAGGATTGTAAATGGCGAAACAACTAAAGCTGCCCGATTCGTCTAAGGGGCTTGCAGAAATACGACTACCTACCCCGTAGCTTAGTCCTTCCTTCTGGCGAATCCTTACAGCAAGACGTGAATTGAGGAAGCCTCCGCCCAGCATAAAATTGCCAATTACTAATGCAGGAAAATCAGCATTGTCGTCTTTTAGTTTCAGTTCCTCTGAAGAATAGAAGTTAGCGTTCTTTTTATCAGGCGTCAACAATTTCTCGCCTTTAGCTGGTGCATTGAAGTTAACTGTCTTTGCACGCTCAAATTTCTCGGATGATTGCCAGTTGGCCAGCATGGTATTTAACTCAGTTAATGCAGATGTTTCGTCAAAATCGCCCACAATAGCCAGGGTAGCGGCGGCACTGTTATAATAGTTTTTATAAAAGTCTTTTACTTCCTGTAGCTGCGTTTTTTTATAGGCATCAACTTCCTCATCAAATGTCATCACGTACCTGAAATCAGTTTTTTCGTAAGGCGACATGTGTCTGTTTAAAGCATTGGAAGCGATGGCCGCAGGCTCGCTGCGTTGTTGTTCCAGGCCTGCAATATTTTCGTCTTTCAACTTGTCAAACTCCGTGGATGGGAATGACGGCTGCCTTAAAATTTCCGTAATCAGTTTAAGCGCGCTGTTCAGGTTTTCTTTAATGGTAGTAACCCTGATGCTTACAACCTGCCCATTTCCGGTAATGTTAACCGAGGCCTTTAATTTATCAAACGCATCGCTTATTTCCTGGCGGGTTTTGGTTTGAGTGCCTTTGTTCAACATGTCGGCGGTAAGGTCAGCTATTGCTGCTTTGCCAGACAGACTCTTTTCACTGCCTATGCGCAGTGTTATGGTTGCCACTACGTTATTGCCTCGGGTGCTTTTTGATAAAAACGCATATTGCGCACCGCCGTCAATTTTACCTTTTTTTGTGCGGCTTTCGATATTTGCCGGTGAGGCATCAAAAGTTTCGGCGCTGGCCAATGCTTCTTTACCTTTGTAGCCGTTAACCAACGAGCCTAAATCAGGCGAAGCCGGTATACTTGCCCTTTCAGGTTTAGCTTCAGGTATAAATAAACCTACCGTACGGTTGCTGGGTTTGAAATAAGCCCTGGCTACCCGGTTAACGTCTTCGGCAGTAACTTTTTCAACCCGGTCACGGTTAATGAAGAACAATCTCCAGTCGCCCTTGGCGCTGTATTCGCCCAGCGAAAGACCGAGACGTTCAGAATTATTGAGCAATAATTCAATATTCTTTATCTGCTTGTTTTTAGCCCGGTCAACCTGCTGTTGGGTGATGGTTGGAATACTATCCAAAAGGCCCATCATCGTTTTGCGCGCCTCAGAGAATGATTTATCTTTCGGAACTTCCGTTGAAAAATAAACGTATCCGGGGTCTTTAAGTCCGGCCGCAAAGCCGCTGACTGAACTCGCTTTTTTGGTTTCTACCAGCGCTTTATATAAAAGGCCGGAAGGTTCATTAGTGAGTACTTCAGCTAATATACTTACAGGCACAAAATCCGGGCTGGTTCCCGATGGGATGTGATAAGCGCATGACACCAGCGGAACGTCGCCCACTCTCCGCAACTCTACTAACCTTTCGCCATCCTGGGTAGGCTCAACAGTGTAGGGTTCTTCAAGCTTTCTTTTTGGCCTTGGAATGGGGCCAAAATATTGATTTACCAATTGAATTACTTTGGCTTCATCAATTTTGCCAGCTATAGTTAATACTGCATTATCCGGTTGATAGTATTTTTCGTAAAACACTTTCAGCCTATCAGCCGGTACTTTCTCAATATCCTCTTTCGAACCGATAGTGCTTTTGCCATAATTGTGCCACAGGTAAGCGGTTGAAAGAACACGCTCTTGCAATACCCGCTCCGGGCTGTTTTCTCCGGACTCGAATTCATTTCTCACAACCGAAAACTCGCTTTTCAATGCGCTGTCAGCAATAAAAGAGTTAACCATGCGGTCTGATTCAAGACTTAGAGCCCAATTCAGGTTTTCGTCGGTTGCATTAAAAGTTTCGAAATAATTAGTGCGGTCGTACCAAGTGTTTCCATTTGGGCTGGCGCCGTGGCTTGTTAGTTCCTGCGGAATATTGCGGTGGTTAGTAGAGCCTTTAAACACCATGTGCTCCAGCAAGTGGGCCATGCCGGTTTCGCCATAACCTTCCATTCTTGAACCAACCAGGTAGGTTATGTTTACGGTTATGGTGGCTTTTGATGGATCGGGGAATACTAATACCCTTAATCCATTTGCTAAACGATATTCGGTGATTCCTTCTACACTGGTAATTTTTTGAGGTGCCGGAGCAATGGACTTGGAAGTCTGTCCGTTGCTACCCGATTGCGTGGTGGCTGGTGTGCCCATAGGTTTAGTTGTTTTTTGCGCGTGCAGAACGTTAGTGGCAGTTAACCATGCTAAAGCGCATGTAAAGAGTAGTTTAACAGATTTCAAGGGATTATGTTTTGGTTATTAAAAACAAAGAAATGATATAATTTGGTAAAAGCGATAAAGAAAGTTTGCGTTTCTGAGTCTCCCGTGCCCGAAAGGGGAAACAGAAGCTTGCCCCAATTTCTGCTTAACTGACGGAAGGATAGTTGCCAATAGGGGGAGGATGAAAAACTTCAGTTCGATTGGGTTCAATCAACTAAATTTACTTTTAACTGTTATTGTATTCTATGCTGGGTCACCGCTTTTTAAAATATACACCTAAAAATCAATCGCCTTTCGATAAGTTGTTTGATATTTTCAAGCAATTATTGACTTATACCTCCGGGGATGTGGGTGAAGCATTGAGCTGGCTCACTGAACTGGACAAAGAATATAAGCTTACCGATAAAGACTATGGCATAAGCGACTTCATCAACGATTTGCGCGAAAAGGGCTACATCCGTGAGGAGCAGCCAGGTAGCGGTGGCTTTAGTATTACGGCCAAAACTGAAAAGGCTATCCGTCAAAGCGCGCTGGAGAGGATTTTTGGTAAGTTGAAGAAAGGCAAGCAGGGAAATCATAAAACATTGCACACCGGCAGTGGCGATGAAATGAGCAGCGATTTGCGCAATTATCAGTTTGGCGATTCGCTGGAGCAGATATCTATGCTGGAGTCGTTCAGAAATGCGCAAATCAATCATGGCATCAGCGAGTTTATGATGAGCGAGGATGATTTGCTGGTGCAGGAAAAGGAGCACAAATCGCAAACCAGCACTGTGCTGATGATTGATATTTCGCATAGCATGATTTTGTATGGAGAGGACAGGATTACACCTGCCAAGAATGTGGCCATGGCGCTGGCTGAGCTGATAAGCACCAAATACCCCAAAGATACGCTGGATATTATTGTTTTTGGCGATGATGCCTGGCAAATAGAAATTAAAGACCTGCCTTATTTGCAGGTTGGCCCTTACCATACAAACACGGTGGCAGGCCTTGAATTGGCTATGGATATTTTACGCAGAAGGAAGAACGCCAACAAACAGATTTTTATGATTACCGATGGCAAGCCAAGCTGCATTAAAGAGAACGGCTCGTATTATAAAAATAGTTTTGGGCTCGATAGAAAAATAGTGGGTAAATGCCTGCGCCTGGCCGATAGTTGCCGGAGGCTTAAAATACCCATTACTACCTTTATGATAGCCACCGACCCTTATCTGCAAAGTTTTGTTGAAGAGTTTACACAAGCCAATGCGGGAAAAGCGTTTTATACCAGTTTAAAGGGATTGGGCGAATATTTGTTTGAGGATTTTGAGCAGAATAAGAAACGAAGAGTGAGATGAGGAAAAGAGAAATTTACCACTAAGGCACTAAGTTCACTAAGGATCACTCAGGTTTTATAATTAAAATCTTTGACTGGTGAAAGTGGCTCAAATGGTAAAGAAATATGTGCAAAATGGTTCTATAAACTATAAATTTCTTAGTGTTCCTTAGTGAACTTAGTGCCTTAGTGGTAAACTGTATTTAATTAAAAACAAGCGAGTGAAGAATATTAAAACCTTAGGAGAATTAAAAAAGAGCGGTTATAAAAGCAAAACCATTAAAGATGAGTTGCGCGATAACCTGATTGTTAAGCTGAAAAAGAAAGAGCAAATCTTTAAAGGCATTTTGGGTTATGAGGATACTGTAATACCGGATATTGAGAGGGCTATTCTTTCGCGGCACAATATGAACTTGCTGGGTTTACGTGGCCAGGCTAAAACCCGGATAGCCCGGCAGATGACCGAGCTTTTGGACGAGTATATACCGGTTGTTGCCGGCAGCGAACTGAACGATGATCCGTTAGCCCCTGTTTCGAGATATGCCATCGATATGATTGCAGAGAAGGGCGATGATACCCCAATAATCTGGATGCATCGCTTTGACCGCTATGCTGAAAAACTGGCTACACCAGATGTTAGCGTTGCTGATTTGATTGGTGATGTTGACCCCATCCGCGCTGCTAACTTAAAACTGAGTTATGGCGATGAAAGGGTAATACACTTTGGTATTATACCCCGCAGTAACCGGTGTATTTTTGTAATTAATGAATTGCCCGATTTGCAGGCCCGGATACAGGTTGCCCTGTTTAATATTTTACAGGAAGGCGACATTCAGATACGCGGGTTTAAGTTGAGAATACCGCTGGACATTGAGTTTATCTTCACTGCTAACCCTGAAGACTATACAAACCGTGGAAGTATTGTTACGCCGCTTAAAGACCGGATTGGTTCGCAGATATTAACGCACTATCCAAAGTCGGTAGAGTTGTCTAAACAGATTACCCAGCAGGAAGCCAGATTGAACGCAGAGCAAAAGGGAAAAATTGAGGTTGGTGAACTGCTGAAAACCCTTATAGAACAAATTGCTTTTGAAGCACGGCTGAGTGAGTATGTAGATAACAAAAGTGGTGTAAGCGCGCGGCTTACCATTTCGGCCTATGAGAATTTAGTGAGTACGGCAGAGCGAAGAATGCTGATAAACGGAGAGGAGAATACTTTTGCCCGTATTTCGGATTTAACGGGTGCAGTTTCGGCTATAAACGGCAAAATTGAGTTGGTTTACGAAGGCGAACAGGAGGGCGCGGCCATAGTTGCCCAGGGTTTAATTGGTAAGGCTATGCGTAATCACTTTATTACCCTGTTTCCTGATCCTTCAAAACTGAAAAAGAAGAAGCAGGTATCGCCATACCAAAAAGTGCTTGATTGGTTTTCGGAAAACAATGAGGTTGATATTTTAATTACCGACCCTGTTGCTACTTATAAGAACGTAATTGATTCAATTCCTGCGCTTGAAGAGTTGGTTAATCAATATGCCCCCGGCCTTTCGAAGAACGATAAATATGTAATGAAGGAGTTTGTACTTCATGCACTTTCAGAACACTCGCAGATAGGGAAAGCTACTTTGGAAAGAGGGATACAATTCAAAGACCTGTTTGGCTCGGTGTTCTCGTCAAAGGATATGGGAATGGGAGAGGAGGATCTTAATTAGTAGTTCCTTTGCCAGCAGGGCTCACCTTTTTGGGTAACCTGATAATTACCGAGCTTAACTCGGCTGTTCGGCCGGTTAGTGAAATGGGCATAAAGCAATATTCAATCTTGCCGTTGGAATAAACCTTTGCCGGAAATTTTTGGTGGTTGTTACGCTTTGATACCAGGAAGGGCTCAACATATTTTGTTTCAATCAACTTGAAACCGTTTGCCTCAACTTTTTTTAAGGTATCATTGGCCTTGTCAGCATCCATTTCGGCGGCATATAAATCGCAAAGCTCGTGCTCACCCTGAAAGTAAAATACAGAACGTTGGCCATCGCAGTTAAATACCACCATGGTTGCGTATTTATCAGCTACGGTGCATTGAGGAAATGACAGCAATATCTCTTCGCGGTTATGGCCGAGGTAGGTTTGGGCGCGGCTAACGCAGGATAATAGCAGAAACGACAGAACGAAATAATGAGTCCGGGTGGTTTTGAAAGACGTAATATTCTTTATTGCCGTTAGCATGACGCCTATATGGTTTAAAACAAAATTACACGCTAAGTGCGAAAAAAATATATTTGCCAAAGCTTTTGGCATTTGTTTTGAGATTGATGCATCTTATTATTTCCCCCCATTTAAACTTTGATATGAAATTCCGAAAACTACTATTAAGTTTTACATTAATAAGCGGCATGTTGGTAACCATTGAAAGTTGCCTGCGCATACAGGGCTGCACCGACGTAACCGCAACCAATTATAACCCTAATGCCACCTACGATAACGGCACTTGTAAGTATAATGGCCAGGCAACCTTCTATTTTGATCAAAACGGTCCAAGTGCAACTGTTATAATGGGCGGCCGTATAGATTCGGTTACAGCAAATTACCAGGCCGGAGCACCAGCTTGTGGTACCGGAGCCGTTGGTTGTGCAAACTTTACGTTGCCAGTTGGCTCATATCCTTACACGGCATCCTCAGCTACTACCAACTGGAGCGGAACAGTTATTATTTCAGCCAACGGTTGCGCCGAAGTTGCGTTAACCCAAAGCACAGGCTCTGTTACTTTCTGGACGGCTAACAGCACTTATGGCAATATTACGGTAGTTCTAGGTGCCGGTTTAGGTACTGGTGTGGTTAACAGTGTACTTTCATCTCCACCGCAATGTGGTGCAACCGGCTGCGCAACTTTTAATCTTTCACCAGGTACCTATAGTTACACAGCAGCAGCTACTAATGGCACCACGTGGGGACCAACTGCTTTTACTGTAACTGCCGACGGATGTGTGACGCTACAATTTTAAGCAGTCATCTAATTCAGATTATACTCCACATGAAGCTTTTCAAGTTCGCGGAGAAGTTCGTTGGTAAGATCTATTTTTAGCAGGCTGGAGGTTTCGCTAACAACCATGCTTTCTTCCCGGTCAATAAGGCGGATGCGCAATTTTATGTTACCGGGGTATTTTTGCGCCATGGTGTAAATCTGCTCTGTCATTTTATCGCTTACCTCCTCAATGGGTATTTGCAGGGTAAGGGCTTTGGTAAGCTTACTCCTGATGTCGGATAACAGATCAATTTTTGTAATCTTAAACTCATATTCATCGCCATTCCAGCGGGGCTGGTATTTGCCAGTTATATGCAGTAAAGCCCCATTGGTTTCAATGTAAGTTTTAAAGGTCATATAGTCCTTACTGAAAATGGAGAAGTTATAGGTGCCGTCAAAATCTTCTATACTAAAGCGGCAATAAGGATTTCCGTTTTTTGCAATCTTCGTCTCAGTGGCAGTTACAATGCCGGCTACCCTTACTTCCTTATCCTTCTTTTTTTCAATCTCGCTCAACTTACTATTAGTAAAGGTTGAAATTTCGAGGCGGTAATCGTCAAGCGGATGGCCGCTGATGTAAACCCCTGTAACTTCTTTCTCTTTCTTTAGCTTTTCAAGTAAACTCCATTCCTCACTGCCGTTTACGGTGGGCTCAGTTACATCGGCTACCCCCGTATCGCCACCAAACAGCGAGTTTTGCTGCATGGTTTGAGAGTTCTGCAGACCGGCAGCGTATTTCGATGCTTTCTCTAAAATATTAAGGCCATCCTTTTTATCGGGTAAAAAGTACTGGGCACGATGGTAATTGGTAAAGCAATCAAAAGCACCGGCATATGCCAGGGCCTCCAGCGATTTTTTATTAACCGAACGCATGTTAGCCCTGCGCGCCAGGTCGAATATGCTTTTGTAAGGGCCGTTTGCTTTACGTTCCTGAATAATAGATTCAACTGCGGCTTCACCAACCCCCTTAATAGCAGAAAGGGCGTACCGAATCTCCTTATTTTTATTTACCGTAAAGTGAACATCACTTTCATTGATATCGGGGCTGGTTACTGCAATACCGGCCCGTTTACATTCTTCCATAAAGAAGGTAATCTTATCAATATTGCCCATGTTGTTGGTTAACACGGCACTCATATATTCTTCGGGGTAATTAGCCTTTAAATATGCGGTTTGAAAGGCCACAAAGGCATAGCAGGTAGAGTGTGATTTGTTGAAAGCATATTGTGCGAAGGCTTCCCAGTCGGTCCATATCTTCTCCAGCGCTTTCACATCCAGCCCCTTTGCTTTGGCGCCTTCCATAAACTGGCTCTTCTTTTTATCGAGCGTAGCTTTGTCCTTTTTACCCATGGCCTTACGCAGCACATCGGCGTCGCCCTTGCTAAAGCCTCCCAGCTTTTGCGAAAGTAGCATCACCTGTTCCTGGTAAACAGTAATACCATAGGTTTCGTGCAGGTATTCTTCCATTTCGGGCACGTCATAAACAATCTTTTGCTTGCCATGCTTACGGAGTATGTAGTCAGGAATATAAGCAATCGGGCCCGGACGATAGAGGGCGTTCATAGCTATCAGGTCACCAAATTTATCGGGCTTCAACTCCTTCAGGTACTTTTGCATACCGGCACTTTCAAACTGGAAAGTGGCGTTGGTTTCACCCCGCTGATATAACTCAAAAGTTTTGGGATCGTCTAAGGGAATGGAATCAATATCAATATCAACATCGTAATTCTGCTTAATCAGCCTCAGGGCATCGCGGATAATCGTGAGTGTCTTTAACCCCAAAAAGTCCATTTTAATAACCCCGGCATCCTCAATTACCTTGCCCTGGTATTGGGTAAGATAAAACTCGGTATCCTTGGACGTAGCAATGGGCACAATTTCGGTCAGGTCTTTAGGTGCGATGATGATACCTGCTGCATGAACGCCGGTTCCTCTTACACCACCTTCCAGAATCTCGGCTTCGTGCAATACTTTGGATTGGGCTGAGCCTTTATCGTCATAAATTTTCCTGAGCGCTTTTACATCCTCAATTTCCTCAGAAGAAAGGCCTTCTTTATCTTTCAGGCTTTTTTCGCCGTCCAAAGGGGCGTGTAGAACCCGGTCTAACCCAATACCGGGCTTTTCAGGCACCAGTTTGGTCATCATTAAAGATTCGTTCAGGGGCAAGTCCAATACCCGGGCAACGTCTTTGATACTCACTTTGGCAGCCAGGGTGCTGTAGGTAACAATCTGGGCAACCTGGTTTTTGCCGTATTTATCTACTACGTACTTAATAACCTTATCGCGGCCTTGATCATCAAAGTCGGTGTCAATATCCGGCATCGACTTACGGTCAGGGTTCAGGAAACGTTCGAAGAGGAGGTTGTAGGCAATGGGGTCTATATTGGTAATCCCCACGCAATAGGCAACCGCGCTACCTGCGGCAGAGCCCCGACCCGGGCCGATGATAACTCCAAGATCACGGCCGGCCTTTATAAAGTCAGCAACTATCAGGAAGTAACCGGCAAAACCCATCAGCTTGATGGTATTCAGCTCAAAGTCAAGGCGTTCCTGAACTTCGGGGGTAATTTCCTTGTAACGCATTTTTGCGCCTTCAAAAGTAAGGTGCTTCAGGTATTCCCACTGATTAAAGACATCGTCAGCATGTATCTGAAATTCTTTTGGAATCGGGAAGTTGGGGAGCATGATATCCTGTTTCAATTTGAGGTGCTCAACCTTATGGAGGATGTCGTGGGTGTTATCAATAGCCTCAGGAATATCGCTGAAAAGGGCGTTCATTTCCTGCTGCGTTTTGAAATAGAACTGGTCGTTAAAGAAGGCAAAACGCTTGCCTTTGGTCACAGTATCATCGTCGCTAAACTCTTTGTTGGTGGGGGTGCTTTGCTTCTCGCCGGTATTAATGCAAAGCAGGATGTCGTGGGCATTACTGTCCTGTTGATCAACGTAATGTGAGTCGTTGGTGGCAATCATCTTTACGTTGTATTCCTTCGCGAACTTCTGCAAAACTTCGTTCACTTTATCCTGCTCGGCCATACCATGGCGCTGTAATTCGATGTAGTAATCTTCACCAAAAATATCCAGCCACCATTCAAAAACCTTGCGGCCTTCTTCTTCGCCTTTGCGCAAAATGGTTTGAGGAACCTCGGCACCGATGCAGCAGGTCGTGGCTATTAAATCCTTATGGTATTTTAAAATCAGTTCTTTATCAATACGGGGGTATTTACCGTAAAGGCCTTCAGTATAACCTAATGAACAAAGCTTAATCAGGTTTTTATAGCCGTTGGCATTTTTGGCTATCATCAGCTGGTGATAGCGCTTGTCTTTTTCATCGCGGGTAAACTTGTTGCGGGTGCGGTCATCAACCAGGTAAAACTCGCAGCCTACAATGGGTTTAACGGTACTACCGTCCGCTAGTTTGTGCTTGCCTGCTTCAGCTACAAATTCAAATACGCCGAACATATTGCCGTGGTCGGTAATGGTAAGGCCCTTCATGCCATCGGCAGCAGCCTTTTTGAACATGCCGGGTATACTGGCAGCGCCATCGAGCAATGAATATTGGGTATGGGAATGGAGGTGAATGAATTCAGGCATCGGCTATATGGAAATTGGAGATTTTTAAAGGTAGTTTCTGTGATTGCGAATTTACGCAAAATGGGTGGGATGCAGGAGGGGTGTTGATAATTTATCCATCACACTTTCAGACAACCATTGGGCAAAAAACTGAATGAAAAATTCGCATGGAGGCATGGAGAAAATACGGAGAAATATGAATAACGGAAAGGACGGGATTTACCCTCCCTTCCTCTTAGTCTTAAACCCAACTGAACCCAAAAATGCAATCACCTTATCTCTTTGCTCACCCTGTATCATAATCAAACCATCCTTTACCGTTCCGCCAACCCCGCATTTGGTTTTTAGCTGTTTGCCGAGGGATTCAAGGTCGGATTCCGAGCCGATGAAGTTGCTGATAACGGTAGCCACCTTTCCGCCTTTTAACCTTTCGAGGGCGATATAGAGGGTTTGCTGATTTGCGGGAAGTGTTTCAGAGTTGTTTGTTTCTTCGGCTTCCGGTTTAAAATCTGGGTTGGTGGAGAATACAACCCGGGGCTTATCATCTCTATGCTTGTTCATCGGTTTTGGATAGGGTTTAGTAAGAACTAAGGTCTTGTGGAACCATGACGTTAATGCATTGCGGCACTATTTCCATAGTAACGTCGTCGTGGTAAACAAAGGCATCGCCATCAAACTGGTAAACCATCTTTTTATTGCCGTGTATGGTTATCTTTTTTGCCCGGTAGGCGGTGGCCTCGGCAATCAGGTCGGGGCGTTTAAGCATCAGGCAAACTACGATATAAGGCAGCTTTTTGAGGGGGAAGTATTTCATCAGTATAACATCCAGAACCCCATCTTTAATGCTGGTAAAAGGGAAAACGGCATAATCATAGCCATACTGGTTGGCATTAAAGGCAGTAAACAGAAACCACTCGCCTTCAACGGTAACATCGTCAATCTGTATTTTAGCTTCAAACGGTTGAAAGTAGAAGAGGAGCTCTTTAACCATGGCCCAGGCGTATGACGCCAGTCCACGCTGGGTATGGTGCTTAAACCTGCGGGCTACCGATGAATCAATACCAAAACCGGCATTGCTCACAAAGTATTTTACGTTCGATTTAACCAGGTCTATTTTAACCGTTTTACCGGTGTTAAGCACGTTAATGGCTCCCTGCACATCTCTGGGAGGTATATGTAGGTGCCGGCCGAAACCATTACCGGAGCCATATGGTATAACTGCCAATGCTGTTTCGGTTCCTACCAGGCTTTGAGCTACTTCATTAATAGAGCCGTCGCCGCCAACGGCTACGCAAACGTCGTAACCCTGTTCAACTGCCTGCTGGGCAATCAGGCTTGCGTGACCTGCGTATTGGGTAAAGCGGATGCTGTAATCGTACTGAACGTAATCAATGTATTTGGCTACCTTTTCATGGATGTTCTTCTTCTTGTAAACCCCTGAAATAGGATTTATAATAAACATCACTTTCTTCTTCTTCGCTATCTCCATGGCTAATTAAGGGGAAGCGAATATAATGAAAGGGGCGATTAGCTAAAGAGAGAAATACAGTTAACCACTAAGGCACTAAGGACACTAAGTTTAAAATACCTTTAGTTTAAAAAATTACCTCATTTCAACTTTGCGTCTTTGCCTTAAAAATTGTATTGGCATTTCTTAGTGCAACTTAGTGTCCTTAGTGCCTTAGTGGTAAATTTCTCTAATCTAAAACGCCTTTAAACTTAAATCAAGGCTGGTGGATGAGTGGGTAATGGCCCCCACAGAAATAAAATCAACCCCGGTTTCGGCAAACGAGCGAACGCTCTGGAGTGTAATGCCCCCTGAAGCTTCAGTTTCATACTGGCCGTTTACCAGCGCTACGCCCTGCTTCATTAATTCAGGCGTAAAGTTGTCGAACATAATGCGGGTTACGTGGCCAACCTTAATGATTTCCTCTACATCGGCCAGATTGCGGGTTTCAATTTCGACAGGTAAGTTCAGTTTATTCAGCTCCTGGTAGGTTTTAACGGCTATGATTGCCTTGCTGATTCCTCCGCAAAAGTCAATGTGGTTATCCTTTAGCATAATCATATCAAACAGGCCATAACGGTGGTTTTGCCCCCCACCTATGCGCACCGCCCATTTTTCGAAGTAGCGAAAGGCCGGGGTGGTTTTACGGGTATCAATAATCGTTGTCTTAGTGCCTTCCACAGCCTTTACAAATTTTGAGGTATGCGTAGCAATGCCACTCATGCGCTGCATAAAGTTTAATACTACCCGTTCGGCCCTTAAAAGGGATTTTACCTCACCCTTTAAAATAAAGGCAATATCTCCGTTCTTTATCCTTGCCCCGTCATCCAGCAATTTTTCGAATTGAATGCCCCGGTCAACCTCATAGCAGATTTTCTTAGCCAGGTCAACCCCTGCCAAAACCCCTTCAGCTTTGCAGATTAAGCGGGCCTTACCTTCCGTATCGTTGGGTATGCAGGCATTAGAAGTATGGTCGCCCGGGGCATAGGTGCCTTCCATATCCATGATATCTTCTAAAAGGGCCTGGGTTATAACTATTTCGGCAGTGCTGTTCATGAGGGCAGTGTTTGGGGCAAAAATAGAGTTTGTGCGTAAAGGCCAAAGACAAACATTGCAATAATGAGCAAAGCTTAGGGGTTGTCTTTTAAGTAAACTCTTGAAGGGGTAAGGGGGGTAGGTAGCAGAAAAAATCACTTAAAGTATTGATAATGAAATTATTAGTTCGTTTTTGGCTCAAAAACTGCTACCTACCCCCAGAGGTTGGAAAATTTAATGTGGTTATATATTGGCGTTAAATAGACATAATATATTGATTATTAATAAATTAGATAAATAAGGACGGAAAGTGACATAGACCGATACAGATAAAATGAGTGAAACCCTCATTTTCCAAAAACTCAAAGTATACATTGCTTTTCCGGTAAAATAAATTGTGGATATGTACGCTAACATTGATGTTCAAGATGTGGAGATAGCCCTTTTGTTCAAGTAATCCACATTTGTTTGAAAGTTGTGTCTGGTATTGTAGTTGCAGTTTGTTGTTTTGGAACTTCATTTAGAACTAAAAGGAGGGCTATAAACTATGTTACAACTAAACCTGAAGAGGATATTTAAGGCCAGAGGGATTGAACAACCTTATAAGTTTTTAGCCCAAAGCGGCTTTGTACCATTTACTGCACATAAATACAAAAACGGCAAAGTGGGGCATATGCGACTTGACCACATTGAGAAGTTATGTACCGTACTAAACTGTACACCCAACGATATCTTTGAATGGAGCCCTAACGACCTGCTGGACGACCGGGCAGACCATCCCCTTCAGAAAATACGTACCCGCGAAAAGAAGATTGAAATCAGCAAGCTGCTATCTAAAATGAGCCTGGAGAAGTTGGAGGAAATTGAGAAGTTGATTGAGGCTAATCATTGATATTGGAACTTTGCCCTGCTTGTTTTTGGAGAACGGCCGGCAGACTACTTACCACGATGAAAGCCATGTGGACTACCTCTTAACAGTCGTCCGTTGTCTGTCGGTCGTCATTCCTCAATGCACCTTATAAATATAAGTAATAGTCCCTTCCTGAACATCCGGTGCATTAGGATCCGGGTTGAAGGTAGCCTTACGGGCAGCAATCAGCGCATTGTTGATATTGCAGTCATCTACGGCTGTTGAGGCGAAACGTTTAAAGGTGGCGTCAATTACCCTACCTGTTTTATCAACCTTAATGGCTATTACCACCTTGCCTTGCGCGCTGCACTGGTTGGGCGCAGGCAGGGCGGTATTTTTACGGCCTTTCAAATAAGCTCCACCCTTTAAATCTCCATGGCCTGGGCCTTCGCCTTTACCATCTCCATCGCCTAAGTAATTTCTTGAATTAGGGTCGCCATTCGGTTTTCCCTGGTCACCTTGCGGGCCACCTGTGCCATCGCCTTTGCTGTTATTGGGTTTGCCATAAGCCCCTTTACTAAACATAGCGTTTGCATCAGGTTTGGGTTGCGGAACCGGGGCAGGTGCTTCGGTAGCAGTGGTAGTGGTGTTAACTGTATTGCTGGTGGTTTTTGGATGCTTTTTAAAAACAGCTTTATCGTTTACCTTATGCGCAGGCTTATCTTCGGGCTTGGGTGCTACTACATTGCTTTCCTCATTGTCCTGGGTAAGCATTTTTTCGGGGGCACTTTCTACGGGCTGGGGCTGGCTGGTAGCTGCTGCTGCACTTGCAGGGGTAGCGCCGGGGTTGTAAGTAAAAGGCTGCTCATCGCCCACACCTGTAGCATCGGTACCAAAATTAACGGTCATGCCACCTGCAATATCCTCTAATGGTGGGTCAGGTTCGTGTAAAATCGTAAAAAGCAGCAATAACAATATCAGGGAGTGAAAAAGAATGGTGGCAATAACCGCTACCGAGGTCTTTTTCGTCCTGAAACTTTGTTCTTCGCTTTCAAACTGCGTTGCAAACATGCTTTACTTCAATTAAGTTCTGCTTTAAGCGGCTCCTACTTTAAAAAAAAAACTATCACTTGTTAGTTGTGGCCAGCACCAGCTTCATTTTAAGCTTGCTGCCTACTCCCATAACATCTACCACATCCTGCAGGTTTAACTTTTTACTGGCCTGGAAAACGATAGTAGGCTCCTTTGTGGTATCTTTCTGATTCAGGGCCGCCAACTTAGGTTCCAGTTCATCAAATGTTATCTTCTCGTTATTAAGATAGTAATTCAGGTTAGAATCCACAGCCAGAACGATAGTTTGTTTGCTAAGTGCCTTGCCCGCGTTGGTTTTGGGCAGGTTTATTTTAACAACCGAGGGTGCTACCATTGTAGACACTATCAGGAAGAAGAGCATTAAAAAGAACATGATATCGTTCAGCGCCGAAGTGCTTACTTCCGATGTCATCCGTGATTTTCGTCGTAACTGCATAATTTTTGTTTTGCGCCAGGGGCTTTGAGCTATGGACTTTGAGTAAATACAAGCCTCTGTATTACTCATTGCTTACGGCTCATAGCGCATAGCTATTTATCTTCCGTCGGTTCCTGTATCAGGTCAATAAAATCAACGGTGGTGCTTTCAAGCTGAAAACTAACCCTGTCAATCATGGTGTTCAAATAATGGAACCCTATGTGCGCTATAATACCAATAACCAAGCCGGTAGCAGAGGTTATCATTTTTTGATACAAACCGGCAGATATAAGGCCAATGCTGATATCGTTGTGCAGGGAGATATCATAAAATATACGGATAACACCGGCAATGGTACCCACAAAGCCAAACATCGGGGCAATACCTGCAATAATACCCAGGTACGAAAGGTTCTTTTCAAGCTTGTAAATTTCAAGTTTACCGGTGTTTTCAACTGCGCTTTCAATTTCCTTAATTGGTTTTCCCAAACGCTTAATCCCTTTTTCAAGCAGGCGGGCAATAGGGGTGTTGGTGCTGTGGCAAAGGCTTAAAGCAGCATCCCTTTTACCGCTCATCAGCATGTTTTTAATATTGGCCATAAAGCTGGGGTCCACTTTCGATGCCCTGCTTATAACAATATAGCGCTCTATCATCAGGTAAACCGAAATAACCGAAAGTATACCCAGCGGAATCATAATCCATCCTCCTTTAACCAGCAGGTCGAGCAGGCTTAAAGACTGTGGTACGGTAGCAGCCCCTTTAGCTAAGGCGGAAGTATCGGCAACTATTTGCAGAAGTGTCATTTATGATTGGTTTAGTTGATAACGGTAACCTGGTAAAAAATAGTATGGCAAAGCTGCCTTTGTTATTAAAGCACAGTGAGCCCAATATTGAACCTGTTGTTGTGGATAGTGCGCATTATGGTACGAAAAACAAAAGGGTGCTCTGCAGGTACAAACAGCAAAAGGCGATGTCAACAAAGCTTGTGCAAACAATTTCAAATTAATTAGTTAAAAATTGAGTTTGCGACTGAATTCTATTTTATTATTTATTACATTCGGGGCACTAAAAACCAAAAAACAAAATGAAAAAACTCTCCCTTTTCGCTTTTATGTCTTTTTTGTTGGTTTATGTGCATGCACAATCTCAGTATGGCAGGGTTTATACCATGCTTAATACCAAATGTCAAAATGCTTCCTGTCATAGCTCAACGGCAACCGATCAGAGTGCAGGTTTAAAATTTGATGGAGACAGCGATGCAGTTTACCAGCAGATTTTTAACAAGCCTTCGCAGCTTTCAGCAAGCTCTGTGGCAAAATTTGAGGAGTTAGTTTTTCCGGAGCAGCCTTACCAAAGCTTTCTGTTGAGAAAAATTGCCGGCGCACAGTTTGATACTGATCTTGCATTGGATTCAACCGGTGAAGGTGCATTGATGACAGCCATTCCCGGAGATACCATCAGTAAAATTGAAATTGAGTTTGTTCGTCAATGGATAAGATTTGGCGCACTTGAAACATATACAAGCACTGATCCACAGCCCGATTATGCTACTATTGCCCAATACTACAACGATGGCGAAATTATTCCTTTCTTCGCAAAGCCACCGGCCCCGGCTGCCGGCAGAGGAATGAGGCTGAGAATGGGCCCCGTGTTTTTACCTGTAAGCGGTAATTATGTTGAGCAGGAGTGGTTAGAGCAGCAAGTTGTTCACTTCCCTTATTTGCCTCAAATTACCCGTATCAGTGGGTACATGAACGCACAAAGCCATCACTTTTTGTTATTCCAGTATCCTGATTCCGCATCGGCCCGTACATCTTCAGGCGGTAATGCAGCTCCCGATGTTTACGACATGGGCCAGGTTACCCCATCACTTAGCGGCTTAGGAATTTTAGGAACCAATAGCTTTGAAGGGAACAAGAACCTGACCGGCGCATGGCAGGAAACGGCTGACCTTGAATTACCGGCCGGTACTGCTTTAATGTGGGACCAAACCACTTACCTGGATTTGAACTACCACATGAAGAACTACAACGCAACGTCGGTATTGCCTTGCGATTTTTATTTTAATGTGTACTACGAACCGCGCAACCCGAATACAATACCAATGATTTCGAACCTGGTTAATAATTCCACTCACCTGGGCGAATCAATCATTTCGTGTTTCGGGGCAATACCTCCGCTTAGTTTGCCAGACTCTACCCCGTACAGGCTGAATTATGCTGATGGAAATAATGGTGGTGGTGGAACACGGTATTTATGGATGGCCGCCGGACATACCCACCAGTGGGGAACCTCGTTCTATCTGATTGTGCAGGATACTTCCGGTTCTTTAACTGACACTGTTTACAACGGTCAGTACGATTACACCAACCAGGCTGAAATCGGATTCTGGGACCACACCCACCCGCCTCTTGAATACTGGAATAATGGCCTGCTACCTGTTTATTTCGGAACTGACGCTAGTGGTAGTGTGAAAGGAGGACTGGTAGCCAATACTTCTTATTTTGCCACACAGCCTTGTATCCGTTTTGGATATACTACTGCCAACGAAATGCAGTTGTTCTATTACATGTATACCGACAGGCTACCAAGCCCTACGGCTATTAACGAAATACAGAATAATCCATTTTCATTAACCGTTATACCAAATCCTGTAACCGGCGACAATGGAAAACTGGTTTATGTACTCGATGCAAATTCGAAAGTATCTTCAACCATAGTTGATTTAACCGGTAAGGTAATTACCCAGCTTAATGAGGAGAATGAAGTTGCCGGCGCACACGAAATTACAATTAACAGCAACCAGAAACTTGCAGCAGGCATTTACTTTGCCCGCCTGGTGGTTAACGGAAGCGCTTATACGAAGAAGTTTGTGGTTACTAACTAATAGTTAATTAATCTGATATGGAAAAGGATGGACCGAATTGGTTCATCCTTTTTTATTTCAATAAGCCTTGATTTGTGAAAAAAAGTATTGCTATTTAATTTAGTTTTAGCTAATTAAATTAGTTTTGTTATTTTCGACAAATGGAACCATATATTCAGGGCCGGGGCTCTCAACTTAATCCCACCAACCGGTTTGAGACTCAAAGTAAGGAGGTTTATGTTGATGATTTGCCTACGCAGGAAGAAAGGGAAGAATTGCTTACCACCAACCCCAGAACAAAGTATATCGAGGTTTTTCCTAAAACGATTATCAATAAAGTTGATAGTCCCGATATCGGACCCGCATGGAGCATGAACCCTTACCAGGGATGCGAGCATGGCTGTGTTTATTGCTATGCCCGTAACTCGCATCAATATTGGGGTTACAGCGCAGGTATGGAATTTGAGCAGAACATACTGATTAAAAAGAACGCACCAGAGCTGCTGGAAGAAGTACTTATCAGTAAAAAATGGAAGGCAGAATCTATTATGCTCTCAGGCAATACCGACTGCTACCAGCCCGCAGAAAGGAAGCTTGGAATAACCCGCAAATTGCTGCAGGTGTTTTTAAAATTTATGCACCCCGTGGGCATTATTACCAAAAACAGTTTAGTTGAACGCGACATCGACATACTTACTGAACTAGCGAAACACCGGTTGGTATCTGTAACCCTAAGCCTTACTACGCTTGATGAAAAACTGAAACGGACTTTAGAACCCCGCACCTCAACAGCTAAAGGTGTTTTGCGCACTATTAACCGGTTAAGCACAGCAGGCATACCGGTTAATGTAAACGTGGCGCCCATTATACCCGGTATTAATGATGAAGGGATATTTGATGTGGTGAAAGCAGTTGCTGAAAACGGGGCATCCAGCGCCATGTATATTGTTGTCCGGCTCAATGGCCACAACGGATTGATTTTTGAAGATTGGGTAACAAAAAACTTTCCCGACAGGGCCAATAAAGTACTGAACCAGATTAAAAACATGCACGATGGAAAACTAAACGATTCTAACTGGGGGAGAAGGATGAGGGGTGAAGGTAAGTTTGCAGAATTGATACGAATGCAATTTCATTTAGCCCGCCAAAAGTATTTAAGCGGACGCAGCATTCCACCAACCAATTATGATTTATACGAAGACGCCCGTAACAAAATAATAATAGAAAACCACGGTGATAAAAACCAGTTGAAACTGTTTTAAAAGTTAACCGCCAGCTTAACATTCACCCTTCTGTTTGAAAGGTAATTAGGCACTGCGTACTGGCTGCCTGAGTAATCGCTTATCCAGAGGTAAGAAACGGTATTATCAATACCGAAAATATTAAATACTTCAACCGATAGCCACACGTTCTTTAAGCCCTGGTTAAACTTATTAGGCCGTTTGGCCCAGATGGGGTTCCATAACTGCCCGCTGAAACCAATATCAACGCGCCGGTAAGGAGGCATACGCAGTGTATTATTGTAGAAGTTATCACCTGGCGGACCGAAAGGCAAACCGGTGGCAAACACAAGGTTAATGTGTATTTTAATAAAGGGAAATTTGGGGATGTAATCCTGGAAATAAAGATTAAAGTTTACCCGCTGGTCGGTTGGCCGTGGAAAATAACCCGGGTGAACTTTGGTGCTGTCTTTAATGTAAGGAATGTTATCGGGCGTATATGCAATTTGAGTATGGGTGCTGTCGAAATACTCTTCGTATGAGGCGCCGTTTATTTTTTGCTGGGTTTGCATAACGCTCATGGTCAAATAGCTTTCGAGACCCTTGGCCAGTTCGCCGTGCAACCGTGCATCAATACCATAAGCATATCCAACGGCGCTGTTATTACCTAAGTACTGTATCAAATCATCACTGTATTGATAGGGATCCAGATCCCACATGTTCTTGTAGTAAATCTCAGTGGTAAAATCAAAGGGGCGTCCCCAGGCTTTAAAGGCATAATCAAGGCCTAATACTGCATGAAAACTTTTCTGTGCTTTCATGGAAGTATTCAGCACTCCGGTAAACGAATTCAGCATTTCACGGAAAGTAGGAGGTTGATAGTATAAACCCGTAGCAGCAGTTATAACAATATCGCTTTTGCCATGTGGTTTCCACGTAAACTGAACCCGAGGTGTTGGGATGGGGGCTTCTTTGTTTACATCGTAATACTGCATCCTGAAACCATAGTTCAATGTAAACTTATCATGCTTCACGCTGTCAAGGTCAGGTTTGCCAAATTGCCAGGTATCCTGCAAATACAACGAAACTCTGTCACCGTTCAAAGCGTTATTTGCTTTCAAAACACTATTCAGATTAAGCGAATCGCGCGTAAAAGGATTAACCGGGTCATTGTAATTAATCGTTTGTGTATAGGGAACTGAATAGCCCGCCGAATCGAGGAAATTCCACTGGCTGATATAGTCGCTAACCATTTCACGCTTGTAATCTGCACCCCATTGCAGGTTATGGCTTCCTTTAAACCACGAGCCGCGTACTGCAGCCGTGTAAACGTTCATTGAAAGATTGTCGCGCCCCCAGTTTTGAATGCCACCGCTTCCCAAAGCATAAAGCGCCTGCCCGAAGTTAGAGGCGCCGAGGTTTGATTGAACCTCGCTGAGATAATACTGACCGGTGATATCAAATGCTTCCTTTTCCCGGTCCAGTACGTACGACCCAAGGAATTTAATATGGAGATCCGATGTAGGTTCGTAAACCAGTGCAATGCCATCTGTGCTGGCCTGGTATAAATCCGCCTCCTGGCCGTTGTAATAAACCTGCAGTTGTTTTACATCAGTTAGCACGCCAAAGGTTGTAGTTCGGTCAACCGGTATAAAGGTATATTGGTTGCGCGAATAGTTAACCAGCGCTTCCAGACCCAGCTTTTCTGTCAACCGGTATGTGAACAGGGCTTGTACATCAAAGAAATTAGGGCTGTATTCGCCTTTCGTGTCTAAACTTGACAATACATATTGGCTGCTTCGCTGGCGAACACCAATTGAATAGGCGAACCGGTTCTTTTTATCAGTTCCTTCCAGGTGCGCGCCAAAACCAAGCAAGCTTGCATAAAACGAACCGGTAAGCGAATCAGGTTTCCTGTACGTTACATCCATTACAGAGCTCATCTTATCTCCATATTTGGATTGAAAACCTCCCGAGCTGAATTTAACGTTGCCCACCATATCAGGGTTCACAAAGCTCAATCCTTCCTGCTCTGCCGAGCGTACGAGGTAGGGCCGGTAAATTTCAAAGTCGTTTACATAAACAAGGTTCTCGTCAAAGTTTCCTCCACGTACCGAATAGTTTGAGCTCAACTCATTGGTTTTTGAAACCCCCAGCGATTGAAAGGCGAGGCTGGCCTCAAAGCTTTCGTTGGTAGCGGCCAGTTGGGTTTGGGCTCTTACTATCATCGTACTTGTCTCAGGCATCGTCTTCCTGTTTCCGGTAATATGGACGTCCTTGATAATATGCTGTTTGGAGTTAACAACCACATTTGCCGTTATGGTTTGACCCGGCTCAATGGAGAATTTCTTTTTCAGCGTTACGATGTTGAGCGAAGAAATTACCAGCGTAAACTGCTTATTCGCCGGCACCTTTAGCTGAAAAAAGCCATTACTATCCGTTTGAGTTGAATATTGCTGGTCTTCATATAAAACAACCGAAACGTAATCATACGTTTTTCCGGTGCTGTCTTTTACCGTGCCTTTTAAAGTGCCAAAGCCCTGTGCAAACGATGCGAAGCCTGATGTGAGGAATAAACAAAAGAGAAAATATTTTTGCAACATCGCCTGGCTAAACGGTAGTTTGTTGAGTTTATTTTGTGATATGCAGTAATTGATGAATAGTATCAACGGGGTTAGCAGTGGCAAACACCGCATTGCCGGCCACTAAAGCACCCGCACCGGCCGATATCAGGTCGGCAGCGTTATTTAAACCAACACCCCCATCCACTTCTATTATTGCACCTGAACCTGATTGGGTAATAAGCACCTTACATTCTTGTACTTTATTGACCGCGTATGGAATAAACTTTTGTCCTCCAAAACCGGGGTTCACGCTCATTATCAGAACCACATCAATCAGGTGTATAACTTCTTTTAAAACTGAAACCGGTGTGGCCGGATTTAAAGCTACACCAGCTTTTGCACCGGTCTTCTTGATTTGGTTAATGACAGAATCGAGGTGGGTTACGGCTTCATAATGGATGGTAATAATATCCGCACCCGCATCACGGAACTGCTGGATATAGTTTTGCGGATTCACAATCATCAAATGCACGTCGCATACTTTGGCGGTATGTTTCCTGATTGCGCTCAAAACCGGAAAACCAAAGGAGATGTTGGGTACAAATACGCCGTCCATAACGTCAATATGTATCCATTCAGCTTCGCTGCTGTTAAGCATTTCAACATCGCGCTGAATATTTCCAAAATCGGCGCTCAGCACCGAAGGCGAAATAATTACTTTCATATTGAGGCGAAGATAGAAATACTCTTCACTTTTTTGGCGACAAGGCCTAATTGGCTGTTACTTCAGGCACAACAGGCTTCTTTAACTTGTAAGTTTCGCCATGCTGTGTAAAATCCAGTCCATCCTGCTCGTCTTGTAAACTTACGCGAAGAGGCACTATCTTCTCGGTAACCTTGTAAAGAATATAAGATCCCCCGAAGGTATAAACGCTTACAATTATAAGGCCCAGGATGTGGTATAGGAAGGTAGTAGTATGCCCGTAATAAAGGCCCACGTCTTTGGCAAAAACGCCGGTCATAACCATACCGGTTATACCACCGATACCATGGCAGGGGAAAACATCCAGCGTATCGTCCAGGTTAGATTTATTTTTTGCACGGACTGCCAGGTTACTGATTATAGACGAAATGAAGCCAATAAACAGCGCTTGCGGAATAGTTACATAACCGCAGGCGGGCGTAATAGCTACCAAGCCAACAACAGCGCCAATACACGCGCCCATAGCCGAAACCTTTTTACCCCTGATACTATCAAAAAATATCCAGGCCATCATTGCTGCCGAGGAAGCAACAATGGTAGTTCCGAATGCTGTAACTGCCGTTGTATTAGCGCCAAGTGCAGAGCCTGCGTTAAAGCCAAACCAACCAAACCAAAGCATTCCGGTGCCAAGTATTACAAAAGGAATGTTAGCCGGTTCAGAATGCTTGCTGCTATCGCCGAAAGAGCTTCTTTGCCCTAATATCATTGCACCGGCAAGTGCTGCGTAACCTGCGCTCATGTGTACCACTGTTCCACCGGCAAAGTCAAGTATTCCCCATTTATGTAAAAAGCCGTCCGGGTGCCAGGTCCAGTGTGCAAGCGGGGCATAAATAAATAACGAGAACAGGCAAATGAACAGGAGATAAGCGTTAAACCTAACCCTTTCAGCAAAACTACCGGTTATAAGGGCAGGGGTAATAATGGCAAACTTTAACTGGAATACCGCAAACAGCATTAACGGAATAGTTGGGGCCAGTGCCGCATTCGGCGCCGCACCTACATTGCGGAACATAAAATAAGTAAAAGGATTGCCAATTAAACCATGAAAGCTATCTCCAAATGCCAGGCTAAAACCAACAAATACATACAAGATGGTAATTACCCCCAGCGCAATAAAACTCTGCAACATGGTAGAGATAATATTCTTCTTACTTACCATGCCACCATAAAAAAATGACAGACCGGGTGTCATCAACAATACCAGGCCCGCGGCGGTAAGCATCCATGCAATATCAGCCGGTACAAGCGCCGGGTAACTCGCAGCTTCAACCTGAACCGGTGGGTAAAACAACCCCAGGCAGCAGATGAAAGCAAGCGTAATAAAGGGAAGGAGAAATTTTGAATTCATATTATGGAAATATAATTATGAAATATTTCCAGCAAAAATACTAAAAAATAGGCTTGAAGGCAAAAATTATTGAGTTTTCAGGAACTCAACATAGTTTTGAACACCTTTTTCAATGGAAATAAAAGGTTTGGTATAACCTTTTGTGAATAACTTATCCATTTTGGCCTCGGTGAAGTACTGGTATTTATCCTCGATATCCCTTGGGATAGGGATGTATTCAATTTGCGATGGAATACCCAGGGATTCAAAAATCGGAGCTACCAGGTCATTGAAAGTGCGGGCCTTACCCGTGCCTACATTGTAAATATCGCCGCCATTATTTATCCGGTTTGCATTATTCTCAAATTGGTTCAGGAAGAACATGCAAATGCCGGTAACATCGTCTACATAAATAAAGTCACGCAATTGTTCTCCGTCTTTATACTCTGGCCGGTTGCTTTTAAAGAGTTTCACTTTACCGGTTTCAGTTATCTGCTTGTAGGCGTGCAAAACTACCGAGGCCATTCTGCCCTTATGAAATTCATACGGGCCGTATACATTAAAAAACTTCAGCCCGGCCCAAAGCGGCGGGGCGCTCTTTTGTTCCAGCACAAACAAATCAAAAAGATGTTTCGAGAGCCCGTAGGGGTTAAGTGGCTTCAGTTCTTTTATCAGGCTCAGTTTATCGCTGAATCCCTTTTCGCCCAAACCATAGGTTGCTGCTGAAGAAGCATATACCAGCGGTATTTGCTTAACGGAACAAACCTCCCACAACGATTTCGAATAACTGAGGTTCAGCGAATCCAAAACCCGGAAGTTAAATTCTGCTGTATCGGTTCTTGCTCCCAGGTGGAAGATGAAATCTACTTCATCACTGTTCTCGGTCAGCCAATCCATAAACTGATCCCTGTCAATTTGCTGAGTGAATTGCGCATCTCCGAGATTCTTATTTTTAACCGGATTATCAAACTTATCTACCAATATAAGCTCGTTATAACCCTGCTGATTCAGTTTTCTAACCAGGTTGCTTCCAATAAAGCCCGCTGCTCCCGTAACTACTATGTTGTTCATCTTGCTTCTTATGGTGTAAAGTTGCAGGTTTCCTTCGTAATAAAAGTGATGAGAATGAAAATCCCGGTTTATGGATGAGACTCAAAGATGTTGACGGCAAGGTTTGAACCAACATTTCTTCCACAGCAATAAATTACCAGCGAGCCATTTTTTGCGGTCCCGATTCCCGAGCCGTATCTAAAACCGGCCCCCCCTTTGCAATTAAAATTGCGGCTGCTTAACAGTTTCATTGTTGCCCTATCTTTGCTCAGTTCTACTTTAAATAAATCGGCCTGGTTGTTTAAACCATCTAATCCAAAACCAATCAGGTAAATATTACCTATGGTGTCGCTTAATAAATTGATAGCCTGATACGAAACCCATTTTTGGTTATCCGGTGCTTGGAAAGTGGTCAAAGAATCAAATAATCCATCTTTACCTATTCTTGAAAGGTAAAAGTCAATGTTCCTCGAATCCCAATCTCCCACCGCAATCAGGTATCGACCTTTGCCGGTTTTGGTCGCCCCAACTGCACCGGCTGTAGCTCTCTTCGGTTCACCTGCACGGCGCGCAATCATATCTGCTTTTTTTTGTTTCAGTGAATCATCCAATGAAATCATGATAATCTCTGATTTGTTTTTGGTAATATTATCCTCTATCCCAACAAAAAGCTTGTTTTCACTTACCTGGCAACCTCCTGCATGCCTGAATGGTTTATCCGTAATTTTTTGCAATGCATCCAGGCTTCCATTACATGAGGAATGGTTTATCCGGGCAAGCAGGTAGTATGAAATACTTGCAGAACTTGCCGTAACTACCAAATCGCTATCCGATAATCTTTGTATGCCTTGTAGATGACCTCCCGCCGGTATTTTAATTAAACCCCTCTTTAAACGTAATAACTTCGGTTTTGTACCAATCGCATTAAATGCTTCGGGAACATTTAGCAGCGCCGTTTGTGCTTTGGTTTCACAAATACAGAAAGAAACAATTGCAATCAAAACTATTTTTAAAGAAGAGGAGGGAAGCAAAATCATATTTTATAGAAGCCTTTGAATTTCTTACTACTTGTATTTCCTCTGTATTCTTTGCGGTAAAATGTATTTTGATTCTTAAAGCCTCACCTTATTTCGCTTAAATATGCCCAGGAAGCTTTTAAATAAGTCCGAAACCTCTCCACGAATGGCATCTACCGGTTTCATATTTGCAGCGCTCCACGCTGGTAAAAAGCCGGCAATTATACCAGTAACTACCGAAATAGATATGCCAATAAAAATGTTCTTGGCAGTGATATAGAATTTGAAGTCAGACCCGCTTTGCGTAACCATCCATCCCAATAATTTAAACAAAGCTATTACCACTATTAATCCTGCAATCCCACCTAAAACGCAGAGGATAATTGATTCAAGTAAAAACTCAATCAGGATATACAATTTACGGGCGCCTAATGCCTTTTTGATACCAATCTGGTAAACCCGCTCCTGAACGGAGACAAACATAATGTTGGCAATACCAAAGGTACCTACCAGTATGGAGAAGCCACCTATTATCAATCCGGCAATATTTACAATTACAAAAATAGATGCTATACCCTCGGTAAAAACGCTTACCTGGTTAATGGCAAAGTTATCATCCTGGAAAGGAGATAACCTGCGGATGGAACGCATCGCTCCCTTTAATTCATACTTCAATTCCTCAATAGGCACTCCCTTTTTGGGAATAACCGCCAGCAATGGGTCGTTACCTTCATTATAGGTATTTACAAACATGTTCATGAAACTGAAGGGAACAATAACATTGTTGTCAAGCGTAAAGCCAAAAAGATCACTGCCTTCTTTCTTTAAAACACCAATTACAGTTACTTTAACCCCATTAATTTTTATCTGCTGGCCTTCAGCCGAACCTTTACCGGCAAAAAGAGACTCTGCCACTGTGGCGCCGATTAAAGCAACAGGTTGGGCATTGGCTGCCTCAGCAGGAGTAAAGTAACGGCCCTCGGTAAAGTCCATTTCTTTAATCTTGTTGTAATCATAGCTGGCGCCTAGTATTTGAGTGCCTTCTGCCACCTGGTCCCCGGCAATTACATTGGCGCCTCCCGCGAAATAGAGAATACAACTGGCTTCAGCTCCCTTTAGTCTGGGTTGAAGTTGCTCCAGTTCGCGCCGGTTAGTCATAGGCCGGTTCAGGAATTTCCACCAGGGATAGTCGTTATTATCAGTCCATATCCAGGGCCACTTCTGAACGTAAAGTATGTCGTTCCCAAAAGAAGCAAGGCTGCTCTGGATATTCATCTCCAGCGAATTGACCGCCGTCCTCACCGAAATAATACAAAGGATACCAATTGTTATTCCCAGCAACGACAAAAAGGAGCGTAACTTCGCGGCCCGTATTTCGGCAAACGAAAGCACCAGGCTTTGCCAGAATATTTTCAGATAAATTCCCACTACCGGCAAACGTAAGGAAAATACAGGATTGTATAACCGGATATTTGGCTAAACCACCGTAGGGGCAGACCCAAGTGCCTGACCTTAACGTCCGGTCGTAAAACCGATAAACGTTCGGCTAAAACTTTACGGCATTAATATTGTTCTGTTCATAAATCATAACCATCATAATAAATCAGCCTACTTGGTTTTTTGCAAAAATTAAAAATGCTAAACCCTTTGTGGTTTGAATCCAAACCTTATTTTTGCCGCTCGAAATTTCAGCGCTATTGCTGCAACGGAAATTTCAGTTTGAATTCCGTAAAATTCAAAACCCAAATATAAATATGAAACTATCCAGTTTTGCTTTTAACCTGCCTAAAGAAGTTATTGCACAGTATCCTGCTAAAAACCGCGACGAAGCCAAATTGATGGTGGTTGACCGCAAAACCAAGAAAATAGAGCACAAAAAGTTTTCAGACGTTCTAAAGTATTTTGGCGATGGTGATGTGCTGTTGTTGAACAACACTAAAGTTTTCCCTGCCCGTCTTTATGGCACAAAAGAGAAAACCGGTGCAAAAATTGAAGTGTTCCTGTTACGCGAATTGAATCAGGGACAGTTTTTGTGGGATGTTCTTGTTGACCCTGCCCGTAAAATACGCGTCGGCAATAAACTGTATTTCGGCCAGAACGATGATTTGATTGCCGAAGTGGTCGATAACACAACCAGCCGTGGAAGAACAATTCGTTTTTTATACGATGGCGATTATGATAAATTTAAAAAGGTGCTCTACGGATTGGGCGAGACGCCGCTACCCAAGTACATTAAACGCCCGGTTGAACCATTGGATGCCGAGCGGTACCAAACAGTTTATGCCAGGGTAGAAGGTGCTGTTGCCGCTCCCACCGCAGGCATGCATTTTAGCCGCGAATTATTGAAACGCCTTGAAATTAAGGGTGTGGAATTAGCCGAAATTACCCTGCATACAGGTTTGGGAACCTTCCGCACAATTGATGTGGAAGACCTTTCTAAACATAAAATGGATGCTGAAGAAATCGTTATTCCTGATAAAGCTGTAAAAACCGTTAACGAAGCCAAAGACAAAAACAAGAAGATTTGTGCAGTAGGCACCACAACCATGCGTGCAGTTGAGTCAGCGGTATCAGCCGAACATTATCTGAAACCATATAAAGGATGGACTAACCTCTTCATTCACCCTCCTTACGATTTCAGTATTGCAAACACTATGATTACAAATTTCCACATGCCTAAATCAAGCCTGCTTATTATGGCCTGTGCATTTGGTGGATACGATCTGATAATGAAATCATACGAAGTGGCTATTAAGGAAAAATACCGTTTCTCAACATACGGCGATGCCATGTTGATTCTTTAGTAGAGTTTAGATATTAGAACCAAGAGTCAAGACGACTGGCAAAAAAACAAGAGCCGCTCCATTATGGAAGCGGCTCTTGTTTTTTGTTCAAGCTTATAACTAAAGAAAAGTAGAGAAATCAGATCTTAAATCTAATATCTCACCTCTTGATTCTAGTCATCAATGCTCATCTTCGTTAAAGAAAAAATCTTCTTTGGTGGGGTAATCAGGCCATATATCTTCTATACCCTCATATAACTCTCCATCGTCGTCTAATTCCTGCAGGTTTTCAATTACTTCAACAGGCGCGCCTGAGCGGATTGCGTAATCAATTAATTCATCTTTAGTAGATGGCCAGGGAGCGTCTTCCAGGTATGATGCTAATTCAAGTGTCCAAAACATAGGCTATCTCCGTTTTTGTTTAGGGCGCAAAAATAATTTTTTCCGCATAAGCACCAAGCCTGCATTTATTTTTATCATAAATAGTTCACAAATAGGCGTTACTTGGTGGATAACGCTAAGATTATTCCTAAATTTTGCAACTTGCAAAAAAACGGTTTATATCACATCAAAGGGCTTTGTCTGTGCTTAATCGTACTTCTTTTAGACAATCCACAATTTTAACTCAAAAACTAAGTTGTTAAGGCGCCGATATTGAAATATGTTTGACTCAATAAATAAAGCACTCTTGTCTAACGGTAAACATGCCTCTTACTTATACGCTATTTTTGGCATAACACTGGTTCTCTTTGTACTGGGGGTGGCTTCTGTTTTTATTGTTGAAGCCCAAAGAATCTCTACAGATTTTAAAGAAAATTTAACTGTGGAGGTAGTATTAAAAGACAGCCTTAATACATCCGACATAAATGCTGCACAAACCGCAATCAGAAGTAAGCCTTATGTAAAATCCGTTAAGTTCATTTCGAAAGCGGAGGCAGCCAAAATACTTCAGAAAGATTTAGGTGATAATTTTCTGGATATCCTCGGGTATAATCCGCTGTACGCATCCTTTAATATTAATCTGAATCAAAACTTTGCGAATAAAGACAGCTTTACGCTGGTCAAAAACGACCTGGCAAAGCTATCTTCAGTTCAACAGGTCAACATACAGAATAACATCCTCGAGTCTCTTGATAAAAATGTGCAAAGTGCCTCGCTCATTATTTTCATCGTAGCCATCGCGTTGTTGATATTTGCCGTCTCTTTAATTTTTAATACCATCCGGCTGGTCATCTTTTCAAAGCGGTTTACCATTAAAACCATGCAACTTTTCGGGGCTACACAATGGTTCATCATTCGCCCGCTTTTAGGGCGCAGTATTTTTAATGGCCTGTTAAGCGGTATAGTGGCTTCGGCCTTGCTGGCAGGTTTGTTTTATTACGTTAACAACAAACTTCCTGAACTTGCTTTGCAGAGGGATTTAATTACATTTGCCGTACTGACAGGAGGCATAGTATTGTTCGGGGTTTTTATATCCTTTATGAGTACTTTGGTAGCAGTTTTACGTTATCTGCGCCTCAAAGTTGAAGACTTATATTAAATTCAGATTATGGCTAACAAGCAACCACAAAAAGAAAAACCAGCTGCGGTAGTACAACCAAAAACGGCTTCTGTTCAAAAGCAGGCCACAACTATTCCGTTTATTTTTGATAGCACCAACTATGCCATTATGGTTGCCGGAGTGGTTATTATATTGGTAGGATTTATGTTGATGAGCGGCGGTGCTACTTCCGATTTAAAAGTTTTCCCTAAAGAAGAACTATATAGTTTCAGGCGCATTACATTGGCGCCAATAGTTATCATGATTGGTTTCGCTGTAGAGATTGTTGCAATATTAAAAAGACCAAAGAGCGAATGACAACAACAGAAGCGGTTATCCTCGGAATCGTTGAGGGGTTGACAGAATTTTTACCGGTTTCTTCTACCGGCCATATGATGTTAACTCAGGCTTTACTTAAACTCCATAGTAGTAATTTCAATAAAATATTCCTGATTAATATTCAGTTTGGCGCCATCCTGTCAGTAGTCTTTCTTTATTGGCGGCGTTTTTTCCAATCGCTGGATTTTTATTATAAACTGCTTGTAGCATTTATTCCATCTGCAGTTTTAGGTTTGTTATTGAAAAAGCATATTGATATACTGCTGTCAAGCATTACTACCGTTGCTATTTCCTGGCTGGTAGGTGGCATTATCTTAGTACTTGTTGACCGGCTTTTTAAGAAACAGATTGAAGACGCCGCTAAATTTGAGGATACTGTACTGGTTAAATCAATTAATGAATTTGGCGTTGAAGTAACCAGGGAAGAGCTTGTTCCGATTGAGGTAAGCTGGAGGCAGGCCTTTATTATTGGGTGTTATCAGGTTGTTGCAATGATTCCCGGAGTTTCACGTTCGGCTGCTACCATTATCGGCGGTATGACTCAGAAATTTAATATTAAAGTTGCAGCCGAATTTTCATTCTTTCTTGGCGTTCCAACGGTTTTTGCTGCTGCTGCTTTAGAAACCTTTAAGGGTTTTAATGATATCAAAGGTGCTGATGACATTGAGTTGTTACTGTTGGGCAATGTGATTTCTTTTGTGATTGGCATGATCGCAATTAAATTTTTTATTGACCTGATCAGCCGTTTTGGATTAAAATTTTTTGGCTACTACCGCATTATATTGGGTGCAATTATCCTCATATTACTTGCCACAGGCCATAAACTGGAAATTGCCGATTAATGGACTTTGAACTCGGAGAGGTGATGTTGGTCAACAAGCCTCTTACCTGGACCTCCTTCGACGTGGTTAACAAACTTCGTTACGCAATCAGGAAAAAATTGGGTGGCAAAATTAAAGTAGGTCATGCCGGCACACTTGACCCTTTGGCTACCGGTTTGCTGATTCTTTGTACCGGTAAAATGACCAAAAAGATTGATGAGTTTACCGGTATGGATAAAGAATATACCGGTTCATTCTATATAGGGGGCACCACCGCTACCTACGATAGCGAACTCGAAATGAATGCCACTTTTCCCACAGAACATATTGATGAGGCTTTATTGCGTAAAACCGCTGAAAGTTTTATTGGTGATATTGAACAGATGCCACCCATTTATTCGGCCATTAAAATTGATGGCAGCGCGGCTTACATTGCAGCGCGCAAAGGCGATGACGTAGTAATGAAATCACGTAATGTTACCATCAAGGAGTTCGAACTAACTAAAATCGAAATGCCCCTGGTCCATTTCAGGGTTGTTTGCAGTAAAGGCACTTATATCCGCTCGCTGGCCTTTGACTACGGCAAAGCATTAAACAGCGGGGCTTACCTGGCTGGTCTTTGCCGAACCAAAATCGGAAATTTTGATGTGAAGGATGCCAAAGATGTAGATACCTGGGTGAAGGAAATTACCGGTTGAATGGTTTCATTCCTTTTAAAGTAAGCACGGGTATCACTCCTCATTATTATATTTGCCCTATGCGTGTTTTCAGAGATTTAAATAACCTGCCCGGGTTTGCAAACTCGGTTGTAACCATTGGCACTTTTGACGGGGTCCACCGCGGCCACCAAAAACTGATAGAAAGGATTAAAATGCTGGCAGAGGATATAGATGGCGAAAGTATTCTTATTACATTCCATCCTCACCCGCGCATTGTTATCAATCCTGAAGATAAATCCCTGCGGTTGCTGAATACGATAGACGAAAAGGTTGCCTTGCTTGAAAAATACGGTGTAGATAACCTGGTGATAGTTCCATTCAGCCGGGCTTTTTCCGAGCAATCAGCGGAGGATTATGTGAGCATGTTTTTGGTTAAAAACTTTCATCCCAAATATATCGTAATCGGTTACGACCACAGGTTCGGCAAAAACCGCAGTGGGGATTTCAAATTGCTGGAAAAGATGAAAGGGCATTACGGATACCAAATGGTGGAGATTACCAAGGAAACCCTGGACGACATTGGTATCAGTTCCACAAAAATAAGACAGTCCATTTCTGCGGGTGATATAAAGCTTGCAAACGAATTACTGGGTAATAACTACACACTTAGCGGTACTGTGGTAAGGGGCCTTCAAAACGGTCGTAAACTCGGGTTTCCCACTGCCAACATCCAGGTAAATGATGAATATAAGTTGGTGCCTAAAACCGGAATCTACACGGTTTATGTTCATTATAACGGTGTAAAGTATGCTGGTATGCTCAGTATAGGCTTTAACCCCACGTTTGAAGGTAAAGAGCAAACCATAGAGGTAAACATCCTCGATTTTGCCAAAGATATTTATGGCGAAAACCTGACGCTCGAGTTCATCGACTTTATCCGCAACGAAAAGAAGTTCGAATCTTTAGATGCCCTGATTGAAGAGATAAAAAATGATGAAAAAATAACCCGGCGCATTATTGCCGGTTTAAAAGGAGAGGAGTAGCGGCATCACATGCCCGGATTTTATTGCCCTTTAACTATTTCCAGCTTTACAAATTTCTTAACGGTAAAGTATCGCAGCTGTCCGTCAGTCATGTACTCAACCAAGGCTTCACCCTTATACTCAAATGGCAGCGCTTTTTTTAAGGTGTCATCTTTTGCAGGTTTTTGCAGTTTTACATAAACCAGTAAAACCGAATCACCCTCAGCCGGTTTTTTGTTCGGGTCTTTAAAAAAGGTTTGCACGTCAAAATTAACCTGTTGCTTGCCCATCCACATGCTTTTAAATGCTATGGGCTGGTTAGTTAGCAGCTCTACCTTCAGGGTATATGTAGTTCCAGTTCTGCCTCCCGGCGCACCCGATATCCAATCCTGTGCAGTGGCCGAAATTACTTTAACATGGACCGCCTTATGCTGGGCCATCGCCAATTGAGCAATAAACAAAAGCAGGATAAGCGATTTATGTCTCATGTAGACTAGTTCAGGATGCGGGTTACCATTTCCTTTAATAACTCTCCTTCTTTCAGCGAGCGATTATTGACCCCTTTTGAACGAAGGTCAAATTCCTCCAGCGTATTAAATATCTGCTCCAGTTTTTGAGGATTATAATTGGTGGCAGCACTACGGTAATCTTTAATAAAAAATGGGCTTACTTTCAAAACGCCCGCCAGATCTTTTTCTGGCAAATTTCGGTTGAGGTGATATAGAAATACTTTGGTAAAGAAGCCCTGAAGCGTACCAAGTATTAAAACCAGCGGGCCATTTTTGGGGTTTGCTATAAAGTAATTGGCAATCTGATAGGTTTTGGTTCTGTCCTTATTGGCAAGGGCATTGTTCAACTCAAAAACATTGTAGTCCTTGCTTATGCCAACTCCATTTTCTATGTCGTCAAGGGTTATTGTTCCCCCAGGCTGTTTGCTGATGATAAGCTTCTCCAGTTCGTTGGCAACGACAGTAAGGTCATTGCCTAAATACTCAACTAAAAGCTCGGTGGCGTTTTCTTCAATTTTGAACTTTCTCTGGCTTAACCAGCTTTTTACCCACGGGCCCACCTGGTTTGCATAAAGCGGCTTCGATTCAAAATACACCGCCGATTTTTTCATCTCCTTACCAAACAACTTTCGCCCATCAGGCGTACCGTGCTTCCATGCAAATACCAGTATGGTACTTCCCACCGGCCTTTTGAGGTAGTTGAGATATTGCTTTTCCTCTTCCTCCTTTAAACTTAACGCATGTGCTTCTTTAATAATAACTAGTTGTTTCTCGGCCATCATGGGTAATCTGCCTGCTGTCTCAACAATCTGGCGGGCCGAAAGGTCTTTGCCGTAAGCAATTGTTTGGTTAAAGGCCCTTTCCATATCGTTCAGGGCGTGTTTCTCAATCAAATCGGTCAGGGTATCTATATAAAAAGACTCTTCTCCGCAAAAGAAATAGACCGGTGCAAATTTCCGGTTTTTTATATCTGCCGCTATTGATTCAAAAGTTTCTGCTGCCATTTTGTGTTTACGGAGAGTAAATTGACCTCCCTTTGAAATTTATTTTAAGTGCTGCAAGTTAAAGTTAAGCGTCAACCACACAAAATTATTTATTACCCAATGGTTGGTAATTGTAATCTCCAAACGCTTAATAGCAACATCTAATTGGGGTAATTTAAAATACTCTGAATCATTGTATTGTTGTCCGTTAATTCGAAGTTTACTTCCTTTGCCAACCGTCAATGCAAAACATGAAAAAGCCAGGTTATTTATTCTTGTTTCTGTTAAGTATCTCTTCTTGCGCAACGTTACCCAAAAATAGCGCCAATCCCGATAAACAGATTGTTACAGTTGGGCCAGGGCCTGAAGATATAGTTATAGATACTATTACGGAACAACCCCGATTATTAATATCCTGCAACGCCCGGCGCAAAGGCGACCCCTATTATGGCGAAATAAATGTTTACTACCCAGGCAATGGTTCGGTAAGTATTTTAAAAAGAAAAGAGCCGGCAAATATTCATTTCTGTCCCCATGGGATAGATTTGGTGAAGGTGAAGGATACCTTGATTTTACTGGTGGTAAACAACGACGGATTAAACCACGAGAACTCCATTTTACGATATGTGGTAAAAAAAGACGAGCTCATATTTATGAATAAGATTGTAGACCCCCTCATTGTTTCTCCCAATGCAGTTACGGGATTCACCAATGGAACCTTGCTCATATCTAACGATGCCGGAAAAATGGGCGATTACACCGAGGCTCTTTTCAAATTAAAAAGGTGTAAAATCATTTATTGGAACTATAACACCTGTTCTGTTGCAGCTGAAAAATTCTGTTTTGCCAACGGCATAACCAATCGTAATGGTAAGGTTTACCTGGCCAGTACTATCCAGAACAAAGTCTGGCAATTTGATTTTACGGGTGGTAAAATGATTAATCAGAAAGCCATTGCCAAAGTAAATGGACCTGATAATATCCGGATTGCTGATGGCGACTTGTATGTTGCATGCCATTTACGTTTTATTGCCTTTTTAAAGCACATGCAAAGCCCGTCCAATTATTCACCAACTACGGTATACAGAATTAATCCTGTTACAGGCCAAAAATCAGTAGCCTTTTTCGATGATGGAACCAAGCTGAGCGCCGGGTCAACCGGTCTGGGTTTTGGCAATAAGCTTTATGTTTCAGGTGTATTTGATGCCAGGATGGCTATAGTAAACAATCCCGCCGTAAAATAGTCTTTGCCGCAGTCTCCTAATCTTCCTTTGCGGATGATTTGAATGGATCCCGGATGATATACTGCCTGGGCTTCAGGTTGGCAGTAAAGGTCCGTACCATCAGGTAATTAAATACCGGATTAAAATGTTTCACGTAACCATACATAGGTGATGGCGCTGCACCTACGGTACTCTTTATTTCAGGGGCAGTACGGCCAAAATGCAGTTTTTCTGCCTGGTTATCTATACCAAACTCAATCATATCATAAAGCATATGTTGATACAAATTGATTTGCCGGGTCACCTCTTTATTCATACCGGTATAGTGCACTTCCATTTTTTTGCCGGTTTTAAAAAGAGAAATAAACCCAACCATTTCATCTCCTTTAAAATAGGCAAACACCCGGTATTGGTCGCCCATTAGTTCTTTCTGCGTCCGGAAAAAATCCTTACTAAGTGTTGCCAGCTTAAACTCAGCCCGGCTTATTACCATGTTATATAAGTCAAAAAGCCGGTCTTCATATTGAACAACTTCGTCGGTGCTCAGATCTTTCCTTATTACGCCGTTCTCCTTGCAAAGCGCAAACACCTTTCTGGCCCTTACCCTGTATTTAGACGACATAGCGGCGATATAATCTGCAAAGGTCTTCCACTCAGGCCTGATCTGCAGGCTCATGTCAGCCTCCACTGTTATTTCGTGATACCCATATTTTTTAAAGGAAGAGTCAAATTCTGACTTGGGTTCATACAAATCGCCAACCAAAACAGCTTTGATCTGCCGGTCAGTTTTTGCAGCTTCGTTTATTGCTTTCCTTAGCAGACTGGCACGTTGGGCTAACTTAATCTCCTGGTTAAAATAAAACCCGTTTTCACCGGTCATAAACACATTTCCGCTTACCAATAGTTTTACATCCACGGTCTTAATAAGCGGCTCGCTGATTCCGCGGGCTATTTTATAAACATATTTCCTGATTGCTTTAACAGGTTCCTCCGGAAAGTAATTAATGAGGTCATTACCCGTAAATCTTACAAGCTGAAAGTAAATAACCCCGACTGTCAAATCCTGTTTTTTTACGAACACATACCGAAACTGCATTTTTCCTTGTTGTGTAGTCTCAATAAGCCTTAACTCCTCAAACTGCATTAATCTGTTTGTTTCAGGTATGTGCTTATTCCACTGCAATTCCGATACTTTGTCAATCGAATCGGATATGGTAAAAGAAAAGTCCTTTATAGTTTCATTCTCTGCAGCCGCAGCACAGTAACACGGTAAGTCGGTTGTATTCACGCAAGTTATTTCAGTTTACCAGACGAACGTCAGCTGCCAAAATTTTATCGCTGATATAAAAAGTTTGAAAATGCCGCTGAACCATCAGGTATTAACCCAAAAGTAAGGAAAGTTTTATACTTGACTTAACTGTTAAGATTTATTGACACTATCAGGTTTTCCTGAACACCACGATCCTGTTCGAATTAGTTCCAGCGGTATTGTTATTTACGCCCCATATATTGGCTGTTTTTGTAAACTGCTGTTCGTTAATCACTACCGCGTCGCTGGTAAAACCTGCCGCAAGGCCCAGGGGAATTACCGCTTCTTCAAGCTTTATTTTGCCATTCCTGACTTCGCCAACCTCAAAGGCTACAATGCCGTTCTTTTTGGTTATGCGGTATAATTCATTAAAAACCTGCTGCATCTTTGCCCCCCATTCTTCTACCGTTTTACTCATGGTAATATTGCCCGCCACCTCAGCTATATCGATACCGTTAAACCAACAGCGCAACCAGTTATCATCTGCGTATTGAACAATATCCAAAAAAGGAGGAGAGGTGACTGTTAGAGTAACAGAATTATTAGGAATGTCTCTCGTTTTGGCAGCATCACCGTTTATGAACTTTGTTTTGGTCCGGGTTAACTTCTTCGCCAACGTTTCATCTATATCCCGCATCAATATCCTCGACTTTTTCAGGATGAGCTTTTTTGTATCCCGATATTCGGGTTTTTGGTTCCGTGTTATGTTGGTTTTCTTCTGTCTTTCAGCAGACATGGCTTGGTTCGGTGGAAGGGTATAAACTGAAAAGAAGCCACTGGAATGACCCGTTAATCGATTCGTGGCAACCATCCGTATCCACCGGTCAGTACTGTCCTCTTTACCTGTTATTTTTCGTTTGGCCAGGTAGTTTTTAATAGAAACAATTTCTGCCAAAGTAGTTTTGTCAAAAAACATCTGCAGGTCAATATCAGCCTTCAGTTTTTTGTCAAATTCAATTTCTTCCAATCTTTCAGAAACGGCTTTTAACGATGGGATAGAAATACGGGGTTGACTCAATATCAAACTCAGAGGGTTCACGTCGTTGGCAATTATATTTCTACCCATCAGGGCGGCCTCAATGATGGTGGTTCCCCTGCCATTAAAAGGGTCGTAAACAGTATCGCCCGGTTTCGTAAAAAGCTCAATGAAAAAACGGGGCAACTGGGGCTTAAAGCAGGCCCTGTAAGACACCTCATGCAGGGCATTGGCCTGGCGTTGCTGCGCAGTCCAGAATTCGTTGCGGAACACCCCGTAAACATGGCTGTTCACCATCACCTTATCTTTCACAGTTGCAATGGAATTCTCATCTAACCTGAACTTCATTAAGTATTGTTGAAAAGCTTCTCTGGTCAACTGCAACATTTAGTGGTGAAATTCGTTTTCCTTTTTATTACAACAAAGCTAAGTTGTATGTTCTTTGAAGTTTTGGACCAGACCGCTGCAAAAATCACCTTTATTTTTGTCGGCAATTTAGTGGGTAAGCCGCTACAATCTGTTAGCTTTGCAACCTTAATTTTTAATACAGATGGCAACAATAAAGAATTTGGTTAACTTCGCGGCTAAATTTTTAGACATGGCAAAGGCTAAAGGAAAAGACAAGAAGAAAGTGGCAGCTAAAACAAAGAGCAAGCCAGTAGCAAAAAAGGCATCGCCTGCAAAGAAAGTTGCAGCTAAGGCAAAGAAGGTCGTGAAACCTGTTGCCAAGGCTAAAAAGGCGGTAAAACCAGCAGCGAAACCAAAACCGGTTGCAAAAAAGGTTGTAGCTAAAAAAGTAGTAGCCAAAAAAGCGAAACCAGTAATAAAAAAGAAAGTTGTTGCCAAAGCAAAACCGGTTGCTGTAAAAAAGAAGGAAGTTGCAAAAGCAAAACCTGTTGTTAAGCCCGTTAAGAAAGCGGCCAAAGCCGAAGCTCCTGTTAAAAAAGTGGTTGTAGCTGCCAAACCGGTTGCAAAACCTCAGGCTCCTGCTAAACCAGTGGCCAAACAGATTGTAAAAACTGCAATTAAGCCTGTTGTAAGTCCAAGTTCAAAACCTGATGCTCAAAACGTAGCGAAACCTTTATATAAAACGAACACGAAGATCATGGAGCCAGAATTGAAAGAAATGAACCATCGCTATAGCGATGAAGACCTGAAAGAGTTCAGGGAGTTAATTGACAAAAAATTAGTATCAGCCAGAGAGGAACTGAAAAACCTTAAAGAATCGCTGGATAACCATACCGAAAGCCAGGCAGGCAATAAGGCATGGAACATGGAAGAAGGAACCGATACTTCAGAAATGGAGTATTTGATGAACCAGATTTCCCGCCAGCACCAGTACATCCGGAACCTGGAATTAGCCTTGGTAAGGGTTGAGAACAAAACCTACGGTATTTGCCGTGTTACAGGTCGCCTGATCCCGAAAGAAAGATTACGTATCGTTCCTCATGCTACTTTAAGCCTGGAAGCAAAAATGACCCGTAAAAAGGATGATGTTAGCCCTGGAGCAGCATTATCTGCACCTCCATCTGATTTCTCAGAAGGATTTGAAGACTAAAACATAGTTGTATAAGATAAAAATGGATGGAATATCTTTTGATATTCCATCCATTTTTATTTTGCGTCAGCCTGAGGTCACTTCATTTAAATCCTAAAGGCCCCACACTTTCGTATGGAGCCCTTCTAAATAAGTTGGTAGTTTAATTTATAGTGATGCCGAAGCAGGTGCCTTCTCAATGCCATATTTTCCAAATCCTAACAGGTCATCTGGTTGAATATAGCCTACTGTAAAGGTTATGCGCTTGCCATCTTTGTCTGTAATAATAAGCGTAGGGTAGTGGGTAACCTTATACCTCGTAGCCAATTCCGGGCCCTCGCCCTTTTCCACGTCAACTGATACATTAATAAAATGCTCATTAAAGTAAGCGCTGACTTCTTTATCGGTAAATGTATTTTCTTTTAAAAGCCTGCAGGGGCCGCACCACGAGGCGTAAGCATCAATGAACACAAGCTTATTTTGTTTTTTTGCCTCAGCAAGGGCGTCTTTATAACTCCCCTTAAAGAAATGAATAGAGGAGCCCGTATCCGGGCCTTTATTTGTGGCCGAAATGGACACCAGCGCGAAGGCTAGCAACAGGCCAAGTGTAACTCTCTTTCTCATAACTCGCAGATTTAATAGGTTCAATCAAAAACTTCACAACTTGTAAAACTTGCATTTAGACTTTAATCCTACAAGGTATACGTTGATGTTTCATGCTTTGTTACAAAAAATCTGATGGCTATACACAAAATGAAGGTACAGCTGCTCTGATGGGGGAGATAAGAGCAAAACGATGTAATTAAAATTACAGGAAAAGGATTAATTACCAATATAGTAGTCAATAATTTTCTTTTGCAGCATAAGGCTTATGTCCGCCTGTGCCTTGCTTACCTCAGCCTGCAAAAGTACTACCTGGGCATTAGAGAGTTCAATAAAGGTTGCCTGCCCAACGTTATATTTTCCCTGGATAACTTCAAAAGCCTGCCTGGCAGCAAAAAGACCGCGTTTTGAAGTTTCAATCTGCTGCTGTGCGGCAATGTAATCATTGTATGCCTGTTTTATGTCAGACGATATCTGAACGCTCAAATCATCCCTGATAGTCGATGCACGATGTTCATATATCCGGGCAATAGCCACATTGGTTTTGGTATAAAGGCGGTCAAAAATGTTCCATGAAAGGCTAAGTGCTATTTCTCCATAAACCTGGCCAAACAATGCTTTTCCTACTGGTTCCTGGGGCCCTAGAGCGTCGCTGCCATTTAACTGAAGTGAGTTTAGATAACCTCCGTTTGATATCATCCCCCCCTCTAAATTCAGCTTGGGTAAATAACCACTCTTGAATTCTTTTATCTCCCAGTCCGCAATTTTCAGACTCAGATCCGACGATTTTACATCAGGCCTTTGTTGCATGGCTTTGGCAATCAGGTCTTGCACATTTTGATATTCCGCCCCGAGGGGCAGGGTATCGGGCGCCATTTCTGCCACGCTGTATTTTTCTGTGGCACTGATTTTTATTTTCCGCAATAAAAGGATGATATCATTTTTAAGCTTTTGCTCAGCCTGAATCAGGAACAATTTATCACTGCTGGTTTCAGCCTGCTGTTGATACAAATCGGAGATAGCATTGCGACCTACTGAGGTAAGTTCCTTTAACTGCTCTTCGCGTTTGCTAGATGCATCGAGGTTTTCTGCTCCGAATTTAACCACCTGCCTGTCAAGGATAACCTGTAAAAATGATTGGGTAATATCAAAAGCGATTTCCTGTTTCGAACGCTGGAGATTATACTCTGAAGCCGATTTTGACAAGGTAGCGGCCTTCAAAGCCGAGTAATCAGATAGCCCGTTAAAAAGATTAAGTGTACTGGTTAGCTGGTAGTTCATAGTACTGCCCGATGAATTAACCAGGGTAGGAACCGTTGCGGTCAGCAGGTTTTTACCGCTGTTATATCCATAGGCACCGTTTAATGCCAGGTTTGGTAAAAAGTTACCGTAAGTACCCAGCAATGCTGCACCGGTAATCTGTAACGAATCTTTACTCAGCAAAATCTGCGTAATCTGGTCAAGACCAATACGAATGCAATCTTCTAACGAAAGCACCTGTGTTGAATCCTGTGCTTTAACCCCGTTGCTAGCTCCAAGCACAAATAAAATAATAAGGATAAAAATATGCCTGCTCAGTTTTGTCATTTCTCTCTTCTTCTGTTCTTTGTTTGGCTTCTGCCTCTTTGCGTTAAGACGTTATTAATGCTATTCCGAAATCCGGACTTTTTGCCCCTCCAGAATACTTTCTCCAACAGACAGCGCAACCCGCGCTCCGGAATCAATGCCCGATGTCAGGGTCACCTTTTCGCCTGTATTAAATGCCACTACCACATCTTTAAAGTGAATCAGGCTGTCTTTGTCTATTACTGCCACCATGGTTTTGCTTTTATGAATAACCAATGCAACAGAAGGCACCGCTATTCTCCTGATTTTCTCTTCATGTGGATTTCCAATATGTACCTGCACATAACTGCCCGGAACAATTACGTTGTCTTTATTTTCTACATCCACCTCACACAACATCATGCGGGTATGCTCATCCAGTTCGCCGGCAATACGGGTAATACTGGCCTTAATATGTACGTCGGGCCTTTCGGTTAAAGTAATTTCAACCGGATATCCTGTTTTTAAAAAAGCAGCGTCGCGTTGTTCTACATATACATAAATTCTAAGCCTTCCCAGCTCTGCCAGGGTAACCACCGGCTGGGCACTTGTTTGCGAATTGATAGCATTTTGTATCAACGCTCCCTGGTCAACATAGCGGGCCGTTACTGTACCTGTAAAGGGCGCCTTTAATATCTTATACTGCTGTTGTTCGGTAAGCGACCTTACGTTAGCTGCTGCCATATCAACCGCCGTTTGCGATATATCGGCCTGTTCCTGGGCTATGAAATTTTTCTCCAGTAACTTCTTGTCCCGGTCGGCAATCTTCTTTTTGTTATCCAGGTCTGCCAGTGCTGCATTATATTGTTGGTCTATTTCCGGGTTATCAACCGTTGCCAGTACTTGCCCTTCAGTTACTTTATCCCCTTTATCAACATTTATTTTTTGCAGGTAGCCACTTATTTTAGCGTATAACGTTGTCGTTTGGTAAGGCCTTGCCTCGCCAATTAATACCAACTCTTTAAGGCCTGAACCATAGTTTGCAACGGCCGTCTTTACTATCGGGCCGTCCTTCAACTCTTTAGCCCGCTCTGCGCTTTCGGCTTCAATTTTATGCGTTTTGCTAATGTAAATAGCGGCAATCCCTCCACCAATCAACAGCAATATTACAAAGCCGGCGGCCAGCAGTTTGTAATATGATGTTTTTGTAGTTTCCGTTGTCATGTCTTTAAAATTATTGTCTTTAACTTTCAATATGTCCTTTGGCTTCTTCTTCAAATTTTACATCCATAGTATGGTAAGTAGGTATTCCTTTGCGTAATACTGAATAAAATATCGGAACCACAAATAAGGTAAATACCGTTGCCACTAAAAGCCCGCCAATAACAGCGCGCCCCAATGGCGCATTTTGTTCTCCGCCTTCACCTGCACCTATGGCCATAGGTATCATACCTAACACCATGGCAATAGCTGTCATAAGCACCGGACGCAGCCTTGTTTTGCCTGCTTCAAGCGCCGCTTCCATTGAACCCATCATCTGCTCAATACGCAGGTCATTGGCAAAGCTAACCAGTAATATTGAGTTGGATACCGCAATCCCTATGGCCACAATCGAGCCCATCAGCGATTCAACATTAATGGTAGTTCCGGTAAGTACCAACATCCACAATATGCCCATAAACGCACCCGGTATTGAAAGCATGATTATAAAAGGGTCAATCCAGGACTGGAACAACACTACCATCAGTAAATACACCAACGATATTGCTAAAACAAGCCCCAGGCCAAGTGTTCCAAAAGAGGTGTTCATTACCTGGCTTTGTCCCTGAAGTATAATACGCATACCTGGAGGTAACTTACCCAGAGCATCTATTTTGGCCTGTATGGCTTTCGAAACCGAACCCAAATCGCGGCCCTCAACATTGGCGTCAATATTCATTACCCGCTGTACCGTGTAGTGCGTAAACAGGTTAAATTGTGTGGTGCTGGTTACCTTAGCCAGGTTGCCCAATGTTTGGGCTTGCGCCATAGGCAAATCTGTTGGCGAGGGATTCGGATTTGTTGTAAATGCCGGGCTACCGGTCGTTATAGGAGTATTCATTAAATCCTGAACAGTTCCGATTTTCTGGTAAGGAGTTTGTATTACCACGTTATAGTTAACGCTGTTAAGCGGACTGATAAAAAATGACGGGGCAATCATACTACTCGACGACAACGAAATAAGCATATCATTAGCAACATCCCTTTGCGTAAGTCCTAATTGCGCTGCCCTCACCCGGTCCACATCCACTTTAAAAGTAGGATAATCTAATACCTGTTTAATAACCACGTCTTCAACACCGGGTATAGATTTCATTCCATCGCGTAGCTTACGTGCATAATCATACGATTTATAATAATCAGGAAACTGAATCTGGACATCAAGTGGGGCCGACAATCCGAAATTGAGCACCTGGCTAACAATATCTGCCGCCTGAAAATATACCACACAACCCGGAAAATGCTCGTCCAGATCCTTGCGGATTTTTTTTACATATTCAACAGTTGGTTTATGCCCCTCTTTCAACGAAACAGTTATTTCGGCATCCATACCACTGGCATTATCCGTGTTTACGAATACCATGTTATAAGAAACCGGCACTCCAATCATATCATTGATGGTTTCCAATTCCTCTTTTGGAATTATTTTTTGAATTCGCCCTTCGGCCGAGTCAACTAACTTTTCTGTTTCTTCAATACGCGTACCCGAAGGCGACCGGAAGTGCATTTTCATCATACCGGCATCGGTACTTGGAAAAAAATCCGTACCAACAATGCCAATAAGCGAAAATGAAGCTGCAAGGGCCAGAAATACAATAGCCAAAGTTGTTTTGCGGTAGTTTAAAAGTACATTCAGTAATCGGCCGTAAGCCGCCTGAAAGCGCTCGAAATTACTGTCTCGCCAATGATTAAAGCGAACGCCCATTCTGCTAAAGGCATTTAAATGTGGGTCAGTCACCTCTTCATGCAAAGGCTCATTTTCCATCAGCATACGTGCTAATGTGGGCACCAGTGTTCTTGATAGCAGATATGATGCCATCATGGCAATAACAACCGCCAGCGCAAGTGGTGCAAATAGAAATTTAGCCGGCCCGGTTAACAGCACCACCGGGAAGAATACAATACAGATGGCCAGTGTAGCTACAATGGCTGGTGTGGCAATCTGGCTGGCCCCATCTAAAATGGCAACGGTTAATGGCTTGCCCATGTGCCGGTTGCGATGTATATTTTCTATCTCTACAGTAGCATCATCAACCAGCATACCAACAGCCAGCGAGAGTCCGCCAAGGGTCATAATATTAATAGTATCGCCTGATAAATTAAGGCCAATAATTGAAACGAAAATTGATAGCGGAATGGAGGTGCAAACAATAATAACACTACGCCAGCTACCCAAAAAGAACAAGATCATAAAAGATACCAAAATGGAGGCCATGATAGCCTCGCGCAATACGTTGCTAATGGAGCTTTTTACAAAAACAGATTGGTCAAAATCAACTCTCAGGTCAAGTCCTTCGGGCGCAGTTTCTTTAATAATAGGCAGCATTGATTTGGCCCCCTCCACTACCGCCAGCGTGGAAGAGTTTGCCTTTTTAAGGATAGTAAGGTAAGCTGCCCGTTTGCGGTCTACCCGCACAATGTTCGTTTGCTCGGCATAGCTGTCAGATACTTTGGCAACATCGCCAATAAGCACTGGTTGGCCGTTTACAACCTTTATTGGTATCTGTTCAAAGTCTTTTACGTTTTCAGGACTTGAATTAATGGCCACATTAAATTCGGTTTGGCCCATGCGCGCTGAGCCGGCTGGTATAATCAGGTTTGAAGCTTGGATGGCGTTTAGTATATCAATAGGTGACAGTCCTTTGGCCGCAAGAGCCTTGGGGTCTATATCAACCATTACTTGCCTGAACGTGCCCCCAAAAGGTGCTGGGGTTGCCAATCCGGGCACTGTAAATAAGCGAAGGCGGATAAAATTGAGCGCATAATCGAAAATCTTTGATTCGGACAACGTTTTGCTACTCAGTGTAAGCTGCGATACCGGTACATTGGTAGCATTATATTGAAGGATAACAGGAGGAGTCATGCCCGGCGGCATTGCCCTGAGCGCAGTACTTGAAACGGCGGTCATTTGAGCAATGGCAGCTCCTATGTCTGCACCCGGCTCAAAATATACTTTAAGCATGCTCAACCCAGGTATAGAAGAAGACTCTATTCTTGAAACCCCGTTAACTGTTGTAGAAATAGCCCGTTCATCTAAAAAGGTTACCCGCTTTTCCATGTCATCAGCGCTAAGGCCTGGGTAGTTCCATACAACGCTTACAACCGGTATATCAATAACCGGAAAAATATCCACCAGCATGGCGCGTATTGAAAGGATTCCCATCAGGAGAATCAACAGAGACATTACAGCTACTGTGTATGGCCGGCGCAAAGCAAGCCTTACTATCCACATCATATTCTTTACAGATTTAAGTGCAACGTACTAAACTCCGGTTCATGACTGAGGAGTGAAATATTTTGCGCATGACGGGTTGTTCAAATGGGTGCCCAAAAGTATCAACCTTAATGATATTAAAACTATCTGATGCCGGGAAATTATCCATTTTTAATAAATTCAGTTTTTATGGATTATGATTTCGAAACGCATCCATAACACACGGCCGGATGGTTTTGTTTAAATAAACATTTTTTATTCGTATTTTTTTAAAAGAAATTAAACACTGGTATTCTTTCTTATAAATATAGCATATATATTACCGATGGATTTTACCGATAGCCTTAACGGATACCTGCTTTAAATATGAAATTTTGACCAGCGTCTTTTTTTGAAAAACACAAAAAATAGTTTCCTTTAATAAATATTGTCTCACAAAAGATTCCCGCCCATGAAGCCGATTGTTTTTCTCTTACTCATTTTTTTTCCTTTCAGTCAATCTTTATTTGCTCAAAAAGATGTTGAACTCATCAACTCAGGTGAAATCTTAAAAGCCGGCATCAAACTGCATGATGAGGGAAAATATATGCAGGCTATTGACATGTACGAGCTGATTGGCCGTAATGACACTAATTATGCTAAGGCCTGTTATGAAGAAGCATATAGCGCCTATACCCTTGGGAAATACGATACCGTATTCCGTTTGTGCAAGATCTTAATGGATATGGACAGCTACGTAGGTGCTGAAGCTTATACCTTGTATGGCAGCGCCCTCGATGATAAAGATAGCTCCGCTGCAGCTATTAAATTTTACAATACTGCGCTCACCAGGTTCCCGCGGTCTTATCTCCTTCATTTCAACCTGGGGGTGGCCTATTACCGGTCAAATAAGTATGACGAAGCTTACCAATGCTTTAAACGGGCGCTTGAAATAAATCCGCGGCACCCCACTTCACATTATTTCCTGGGCCTGCTGTTAGCTGATAGCAAACGCTGGGCACCGGCTATGCTGGCGTTTAATACAGCTTTAATGCTTGACCCGAGCAGAAGTGTTGAGAACAAATGTCTGAACTTTCTTATCAGTGTGGCCAAAGGGGAATATACCCCGGCTAAAGAGGATGTAAAATTATCAGAGGCTGAAGATCCCAATTTTGCGAAAATTGATAAACTGATTGAAAGCAAGGTGGCTTTAAACGATAACTATAAAATAGCCGCCAATATTGATGATAAGTTGATGAAGCAGAATCAGTTTCTTTTGGAGTCTATGAAGAAAACAAAGCCTGTTTCTGATAATTACTTTGTAAAGCAATACGTACCCTTCTTCATGGACCTTCTGGCCACCCAAAACCTGAAAACATTCGAATACTATCCGTTTAAAGACCTTGATAATGATATTGTAACAAAGTGGAAATCAAAAAGCAAAAAGGATATTCAGGAATATGAAACCTGGATAGCAAATCATTTCACGCAGGTTGCGGCTGAGTTTGTTGACACCGTAAATGGCAAAGCCCAGAAGTTTCAGCGCTTCTGCTTTAATACCGGAGCTATTGAGGCATTGGGTACAGAGTTTGACACTAAAACAAAAACCAGGAGAGGTTATTGGAGGTTTTTTTATGCTAATTCCAACCTCGAATCGGAAGGTAACTATGACAATAATGGCAAAGCTCAGGGCGAGTGGAAAAGCTACTACGGAAACGGTAAACTAAGCACGGTTGTGACTTACAAAGACGGTAAGCGCCAGGGACAACTGAAGGAATACTACATGAATGGCAATCTTAAACGTGATGCTCCTTTTAAGGACGATTTATACGAAGGCAAGGTACTGTTGTATTATAACAACGGCTCCATGGAAAGCGAAAACAATTATAAAGCCGGTGTTGTTAACGGAAAAGTGAAAACCTATTACCAGAATGGTAACCTAAACCTGGATATAGACGCAAAAAACGATAAAATTGATGGAAAGCTCGTTCAATATGATCCTCATGGTTACGTTACTATGAGGTCGGACGCAAAAGACGGCGAAAAAAATGGTGCGTATGTATCATACTATGCCAACGGTCAAATAAAAGCTAAGGGTAACGTCAAGAATGGTAAGGGAGATGGTCACTGGCTTTACTACGATGAGAACGGGAAGAAAACCAAAGAATGTGATATTGTAAACGGAGATGAGGTCGGTAATGTAAAGGAGTATTTTTCCAATGGCAAGGTAAGCACTGATGAAACATTTGATAATAAAGGGAAGCTTACGGGTCTGGCTACCAATTATGATGATGACGGAATTAAATATTTCGAGGGCACTTATAAGGATGATAAGCTGGTGAGCTATAAATACTTTGACAAGGCCGGGAAAGTAATCCAGGAAGCGAGCGAATCTCGTGGAGATCTGGATTTCAAAGCTTACAGCGTTTATGGTCAGTTAATGAAAAAAGGACTTTTGAGAAAAGGTGAGCGTCAGGGTAAGTGGACGTATTATTTCAGAAACGGAACAGTGCAGTTAACTGAAAATTATGAGTCGGGAGTTTTAACCGGCGATTTTCAGGAGTTTTATAAGAGCGGTGTTAAGCATAAAGAAGGGACTTACAAAAACGGCAAATTGAACGGCAATTACCTTACTTATTTTGAAAATGGTAAATTACAGGAGGAGTTTATTTTAGTGGATGGCAGCAGGGAAGGTGATGCTTACACTTATTACATGAATGGCGAGGTTTCTGATCACAACTATTACCATGAAGGGGATGAAGTAGGGTGGCAGTCGTCTTATTATCCTAATGGCAAATTGAATTACGAATATTTTGACGATGGCACCCTGATGTCTAAATATTATGTGTATGATACTGCTGCCAGCGTGGCCAGTAAATTCCTGAATCCGCAGGGAACGGCAGTTTTTGATGTGAAATTCTTTAACGGAAAGCCCAAAGCATATGGAAAATATAAGGATGGCCGTTTACTAGGTGAGTACAAATATTATTACGGCAACGGCCAGGTTGACGGTGAAAGCAATTATAGCCTTGGATACAGAAACGGTCCGGCAAAAGAGTTTCATATGAATGGTAAGATTATGAAAGAGGCTTATTATAAGAACGGAATGGCTGACAGCCTTTGGACTTTTTACGACCGTGATGGAATGAAGGAAAACAGCGGCTACTATAAAGAAGATGACAGAGATGGCTACTGGAAGTGGTACTATCCTAACGGTAAGGTCGAATTTTCGGCTTTGTTCAAAGATGGGGATAAGGACAGCATAGCAACTATGTATGCCTCCGATGGAACTGTGAGAGTTAAATTAAAATACAATACCGGGCAACTGTTATCTTACACGTACGTTGGAAAAGATGGAAAAGATATGCCCGATATCAAACTGGAGAATGAAAGTGGCAATGTTGTTGCTTATTATCCCAACGGACAAAAAAGCTACGAAGCCAGTTACAAAAACGGTTGGCGCGAAGGCAAATGTACATATTACTACCCTGATGGAAAGATACAGTGGGAAGAAAATTATGTGCATGGTAACAAAACCGGTAAGCAAACTTTCTACTCAGTTGATGGGAAATTGCAAAAGGAACTAAACGAATATTTTGATGAGTTCGATGGGCCTTGCAAGTTCTACGATAAGTCAGGCAACCTGGTGCGCGAAGAGAATTACGTACTGGGATATCTGAATGGACCGGTTAAAGACTATGAAGGTGGAAAAGTGAAAAAACAAACCCCTTACTATTATGGTATTGAGTTGCAGTAAATTTGAAAAATATGCGAATCCTGAATTTGTTTAAAACCATTTTATTAATCCTCGCCACTATTGTTGGTGTAAGCCAATCTTTTGCCGGAACACCCGATAAAGACGAACTTGACCGGGCCCGTAAGGAATTCCCCAATGCTGATGCCGTTTTTTTACATAAAAACATGCATACCAACATCGAAATTGAAAAAGGGGAGTTAGTGGTTACCAGTGATATGGATGAAGAAATATACTTCATCACTGATAAATCTGATGCTTACAGCAAGTATGCTGTCTATCACTCTTATTTCACTGATATTTCTAACCTTAACGCTGTTACCTTATCAAATTCAGGAGGCAAGTTCAAGGAGATGAAAGTGGCAAATTACACTACCGCCGATAACGTTGACGCGAATATTTTTTATGACGACTTAAAGGAGGTAAACTTTATTTTTCCCGGAGCAACGCCCGGGTCAGTCGGTAAGCTTTCATACACCGAAAAGTTGAAAGACCCTCATTTTATGTCACCTTTCTACTTCGTTTCGTACATGCCGGTTTTAAACAGCGAGTTTACCATTAACTGTCCTGCCGGGGTTAGGCTTAATTATCAGTTATTCAATAACGACTCTAATTTTGTGTCTTTTACAAAGGAAGAAAAAGGCAAACGTGTTATTTACCGCTGGACTGCAAAAAACATGCAAACACCTAAGCGTGAAAGTGAGTCGCCGGCTTTTGCATACTATGCTCCGCATGTTTTAATTACAGTAAACGACTTTACCGTTGATGGAACCACCAAAAAAATATTGCCCGATGTGAATGGCTTATGTGAGTGGTATAAAGGCTTTGTAAAGGATATTAATAAAGGTGATGACTCCTTATTGCGAAATACCGTTGATGGCATTGTAAAGGGCGTTAAAACCGATGAGGAAAAGATAAAACTCATTTATTATTGGGTGCAGGATAATATCAACTACATCGCTTTTGAAGACGGGCTGAATGGATTTATTCCCCGCGAGGCAAATGATATTTGTAAAAGGCGCTACGGCGACTGCAAAGATATGAGCAGCATTCTGGTAAGAATGTTGAGGCTGGCCGGTGTTAAAGCGTACCATACATGGATAGGAACCCGCCGGCTTCCATACAAATATTCTGAGATTGCAAGTCCCGGCATTGATAACCATATGATTTGTATTGCAGAGGCCAATGGGAAAAGATATGTGCTTGATGGAACAGGTAAATTTACCCCACTGGGTTTTGTAACAGAATTTATCCAGGGAAAGGAAGGCCTGCTGTTAAAAGAAGATGGCACCTGCGAAGTCTATACTATACCGGTAATGGCCAAAGAAAAATCTGTAGAAAGTGATACTATAACCGTAGGTTTTGACGCCAATAAGCAAATATCCGGTGGTATTCAAACTAATTTTACCGGGTATTATAAAATAGATGATGCCTATATGTACCATTACACGCTGCCCGAAAAGCGTGAGGAAAAATTTCAGAACTATATGAAAATGGGCAATAACAAGTGCAAAATAAGCGACCTGTCTTTCGAGGGCTTTAACGGACAGGATAGCACGATTAAAATAAGGGCTAAATTTGAATTGCCTGAGTATGTAAAAAACATCGGCTCAAAAATTTACCTGAACCCTAATCTTGAAAAGGACAGGCAATTTGATAACATTGATATGAGCGAACGCCATCTGCCCTACGAGGTGGGTTTTAAAAACATTAAGAAAAGCACCACCATCATTACCTTGCCTGAAGGGTACACGCTCGGCTATAAACCTGAAGATGTAAGCTTTAAGGGGAAAGATGAATCTTTCGAAATAAACTACAAAACAGAAGGCAACCAGGTGGTTCAGAACAAAACCATTGTTACTGATTTCCTTATTCTTTCAGTTGACCAGATGAAAGATTGGAATAACATGATTACCGAAATGAACAAGGCCTACAAGGAAAATTTAGTGTTGATTAAAAAATAAAATATGACATTGAACATAAAGTCTGTTTTGCCAGTGTTGTTGATGACCCTGTTTTTCGCTCAGGCATCAAAAGCCCAGTTTATTAAGCCCGAGGATTTTGCTTTCCCCTCAACCCCTGAAAAAATTGAAGTGAATAAAAAATTTGCCGATGCTTCGGCAGTGGTTCTCAAGGACATCAGGATACTGAACTTTTTCTATGATAAAGATAAACCTAAAGAGGGGCTGCAATCGTTTTATACAACGCATAAAGTAATTCAGATCAACGATACCCGGGCAATTGAATCTTATAATAAGATTTATATCCCGCTTTCGGGTGTAATTGATATTCTGGATATCCGTGCACGAACCATTTCTCCCAACGGTACTATTGTGGAGCTAAACCGGAGCACTATTAAGGAAATACAAAATAAGGAAGGTGAGGGCAACGGATATAAAATATTCGCCGTTGAAGGGCTTGAAAAAGGTAGCCGTCTGGAATACTATTTTAAATTGAAAAAAGAGTTTGAAACTTCCTTTACCATAGTAACCCAGGGTTCGGTACCCGTTCAGTTGCAGCAAATACATATCATATGCCCCGGTAACCTGAAATTCGATTATAAAACATATAATGGTAAATCTGAGTCGGTGGACAGCCTTTTTACTGAGGAAGGTAGTGCCGACAGCAAGCGGAGATTTGCAGTTATCACTTCAACCAATGTTCCGGGCAAAGACGAGGAAAAATACAGCAACTACAATGCTGATTTAATGCGTCATGAAATTCAATTGGCTTATAACTACGCCGTTGGCAAAAGCCGCATTTATACCTACAACAGCGCAGTGCAACGGATGTATCCGATGTTTTATGAAAATGACCCTAAGGCCACAAAGCCAATCCAGAAGTTATCTTCTGAACTGGGGCTGGGTAAACTTTCGCCCGAGGATAAGATCAGGCATATTGAAAACTATATAAAAACAAATATCCCGGAAGTTAAAACCGAAGGGCCCGACTATATTGATGTGGTCAAAATACTGCAGAAAAGATTGGCGCGGTCCACTGGCCTTATACGGGTTTACCTGCACATGTTTGCAGCCAATGGTATAACGTGTCAGGTCGTTTATACTACCGATCGCACGAAGGTTTGGTTTGATCCCGATTTTGAAACCTGGAATTTTCTTGATGAATCTATCCTCTATTTTCCTGACTTTGATAAATATCTCGATCCAGGTAGTATAGTGCTTCGTTATCCCGAAGTTCTGCCGGGGTATACCGCAAATAACGGCCTTTTTATGGAGGAAGTAAGCGTAGGTAAATTTAAAAGCGCTATGGGAACCGTAAAGAAAATCCCTCCTTCCGATGTTTCAAAAAATGCGGAAATTATTGATGCCTATTGTAAATTCAATAACTCATTAGACTCAGTGAACGTAACAGTAACCCACTCATATACCGGTGGGCTTGCCAGCAACGACCGCTTTGCCTATAACTACCTGCAAAAAGATGAGAAAAAGAAATTGCTTGATGAACTGGTCAGGTTTTGCATGCCTGATGGAAAAATAATCAGTGAAGAGATGCTGAATTATGATATGCTGGAGTGCGAAAAACCGCTTGAAATTAAAGGCGAAGTAAGAGGCACCGCCCTGATTGAAAAAACGGGCAAAGACGTGTTGTTTAAAATTGGCGATTTATTAGGGCCTCAAACAGAATTATACCAGGAAAAGCCCCGCGAGAGTGATATTGACATGCAGTTGGAAAACAGCCAGACCCGCATACTTAAAGTGGAAATACCGGAAGGTTATAAACTATCTGGCCTGGAGGCGTTGAAGAATACCGTTAAATTTGATTACGAAGGCAAAGAAGCCTGCGGCTTTATTGCCACCTATGAGGTAAAAGGGAATTTACTTACCGTAAATATTACCGAGTATTATAACGTCATCCGGTTGCCTAAATCAGAGTTCGAAAACTTCAGGAAAGTAATCAATGCCTCTGCCGATTTTAATAAAATCAATATAGTGCTGGAGAAGATATAGACGAAATGACCGGATGGCTTTAGAAGTTCAGCATTAACTTCAGCATAAAGAGCAACAAGGTCGCAAAAGCAATAACAAGAACATCACAAGGTCTGAATCTCTTTTTGGTAATTGGGGCGGTCAATGGGTGTAATTTTGGATAAATGTAGCCCCTTATCCTTTAGCAGGGTTGTCCTGCAAACTAAACTTTATAAAATACCCATAATTAGGTAGTGTGTTGGAAAACAATATACTATGTATGATTGCCTGTTTATTTTAACCTGGCTTTAAAACTCCATTGTACCCTGAATCTGGCTTCTTCTTCGCCCTTTTCATTGGTTCCAATGCTCAGGGCTTCAAAGGTGGTTCCATGTCCGGTTACAATTGCTTCTTCTACTTTAGCGGTAAGTTCCTTGCCTTGTGTACAGGTAAATGTGGTTAAACCGGTTGCTTTCTTTACAAAGTCGGCTTCAAGATGGGTAACCAGCATCGACACTGATGGCTTTGATTTATTGGTGGCTATAACACCCAACATTCCCGTACTCATTTCCGCAGCCATAGCCAGCACTGCGAAATAAGTTGATCTGAAGGGGTTTTGGTTCATATATCTGTAAGGCACTGTTATCTGGCACTGTTCCGCGCTGCATGATTTTACCTTCAGGCTTGCAATAAAACCCATTGGTAATTTATTCAGCAGGTATAGGTTAAACAGCAATGAACTGTTTACCATCTTAAAAAACTCAGCATCTGTTACTTTGCGGTTGGCTCGATAGGTTTCAAGCAATTGGGTGTTTTCAGCCATTTTAAAGTTTTTGGATAAGGTCCGTAAGGGTATCGTTTAATTTTTGTTTTGCAAGATTAAAATTTTCCTGCCCGGTTACAAGATTTCTTTCAATTACGCATAATTGATAAAACAACTGTCTTTCGAACAGGCATGGATAAACAAAACCTGCTCCATCTCCCGTTTCGCAATCTGCTTTGTATTTATCTTTTCTTGCAGCTACGGCATCTGTATCTGCATAACGATTAACAGTAACTCCAACTACCTTTTTAAAGGGCATAAAAACGTTCATATATGCGTTGGTAAGGTTTATGAGGCCGCCACGGTTATGTGGTAGTTCTTTGCGTTTAATAAGCCCAAGGTCGTAATGGTCTTTCCATTCACCGTTCACCATCATTCCAAAGTCACCGGGTTTTTCATTAATTATATTTAAAACCGTTCCAACCGGTATTTCTTCTTTATATGCATTGCTAAAACCCAGCTTCAATGCCAGGTGATATTTTTGTGCGGAAAGCGCTTTGGTTACCTTGTAAGTAGTCTGGTATACAGCAACCCCGGTTTCAAGTAAGTCAATTTCGTGGTGCAGTACTTTGAAACCGGTCACAAATTTTAATCCCGCATTCGGTTCAGGTGTTAATCCATATTGTTCAATAAACGGCTGCACGTCCGATATTGAGCAGACAACAATGAGTAGTTTCATGGGCCGGTTACTTCAATTATGCCGAGATAGCCTCCCATAAAAATTTGTTCATTTTATAACCCGCTTTAAAGTGGGATAGGAGTATCTTATCAATCTCTGGCCCCAGCGCATCTTTTCTGCTCAACTTCGCCATAAACCAAAATTGTTTATTGGCAATTAGTGGCTGTTCTTTTACAAACTCTTTATAATCGGGCGGAAGAATCTTGCTCTTTTCTCCTTCAAGAGTTTTGTATTTTTCAGCAAAGGTTTTTTCAGCTAGTATTTTCTTAAACTCTTTGTTATTATAAAATATTTCCTGCCTTATTTTGGCCAGCTGCTCTTTATCTACCTGGTATTTACCTCCGCCAACCAGTATTTCATCGGCACCAAAATGCATATAAAATCCCGGGTAGTCCAAATCTTTGGTGCCATTTCGGCTAAATACGGCGGCAACATGGTTTTTATAAGGCGATTTATCTAATGAAAAGCGGATATCGCGGTTGATACGGAATATAGATTTTGAAACTTCCCGGTTTATTTCGGGCAGGTCTTTAGCCAGCTTGTCGGTTACATCTTCTACAAGCTTTCTAAACGGCTTTTTTACCTCTTCTTCGTAGGTGTTTCTGTTGGCGTCAAACCAATCCTTATTATTGTTTTTCGATAATCCATCTAAAAACTTAAAAAAAGCGGGATTAAGATATTTCATAGTTATTCGATGTTTTGAAATTTCAATCGCTAACCTAATAGTTTTCGGTTAATGACAAAGGTCTCAATTCGCCTACTTCTTTTATTTTGTATTCAATTGCAAACTGTCAAGCCAGAGCTTCTCCTCCAACAGCCTCTTTGTATTTTTGTATCTGCTTATGCATAACACTAAAAAACAATGGCGGAAAAAAGGATAATACCATCATACCGGGGTAACCGGTAGGCATTTGCGGGCTGTTATCGAAGTGACGCAGCACCTGGTATTTTCGCGAGGCAATGTAGTGGTGGTCCGAATGACGGGTCAACTCAAAAAGCATAATTCTTCCAATAGCATGGTTCGAATTCCATGAGTGAACAGGCATTACTTTTTCATAATAAGCGTCATCTATCTTTCTTCTTCTCAGGCCATAATGCTCAATATAATTAACTGTTTCAAGTAGCAGAAAACCAATAGTCCCCGAGGCAATAAAGAATAACATCACCTTTACCCCCCAAATAACGCCAATAGCAGCAATAAACAGAAACTGCATTGCCTGAAGCACCAGCATTTCATTCTGCAAACTCCAGAATGAAGTGTTGGTTTTCTTCAACCTTTCGCTTTCAAGATGCCAGGCCGAAAACCATCCATCCCTTACTGAACGGATAAAGAAAGCATAAACAGTTTCGCCATATCGCGATGATGCCGGGTCTTCGTCAGTCGAAACGTTTTTATGATGGCCGCGGTTATGTTCAATAAAGAAATGGGTGTAAAGTGAGGTCAGCAACAACATCTTAGACATCGCCTGCTCATACCAGGTATTTCTATGGCCCAGCTCGTGGGCAACATTAATACCTAATACACCACAGGCAATACCGAAGGAAAACACCATGCCTGTAATCTCCCACCAGGTTAAGCTGCTATCGCCAATTCGGTTTAAAAAGAAAAATAAAAGGGCATATTGAAGTGGCACAACGCTCCAAACCATCAGGTCGTATTTTATATCTTTTCTGGCAATCTCTTCCTCTGTCTTATCCAGGTTTGTCTCTGAATAAGGTAGCACAAGTTCCAGCAACGGAATTAATGCAAACACATATAACGGTGCTACAAATACCCAAGGCCCGCCCAAAATCAGGGAAACCACAATAATGGTAATGCTAAAATAAACAGATCCGTATTTTAAGAATCTTAAACCCATAGCGTGCTGATTTTTGATTATTCCAAAGTTATAATTGTTTTGGAGTAAATGCAACATCAGTTTTTGAAGTCTGACCGTTTAAGGGTTTGCCGGTATTTTACGGGAACCGTAAACTTTATACCCATAAGTTTAACTTTAATAAAACCAACAAGGTATAACTCAGCCGGGCGGTCAGTAAGAATTTTATAAAAGGTTTTAATGTCTTCTAAAATCGTTCCCTCTGGTTTAATCAGCACCCCCAGGGGTACAGTAAAATCACTTTTCCTCTTTATTACCACGTCCGCTTTTTCTCCCAGAATGCCAATCAGCTTATCATCTAAAACAACGTTCATTTCAATCTTTACAATTTTGCACTTAATCTTGTTGGGATTGTGAAACTCTGCATCCGCACCTAGTTTTAATCCCTTTAACCCAAGGTGCTCAAATCTGATATTATCTATTGTTCTGAAAGAAGGGGCAGTGGTTTTGCAGGAAGAAAGCAGGCCCAATAACAACAGAAAAGCAAAAAAGGAAACACTATGGTTTTTCATGGGTAATAACAGCTGACTGTTGCACTAATGTTTTGCCCGATTTAAAGAGATTTTGAAACTCAATATCACCAGTTACCATAATTATAGTGTCAGGATTATGCTGTGCGTCTGCCTCCAAACCTTTCTGATAATCTGAATTACTGAACCTGATGCTGACCGGGAATTCTGTTTCTTTCAAACCTGGTATGCCCTGGCTGATATCATTGTCCAGAATCCCAAGCAAAATTCCGTTCAGGTAAAATTTTTCATGAAGACTTTTTATCGTAGACGACAGGAGGTTAGGATTGTTAAGAACAATTACACCCTGCAATTCGCCGCCTGCAGTTGAAATCCGGTGCATTACAAACGGTTTCATTGAAACAACTTCGATATCCCTGCGGTTAAAAAAATACAAAGCCACCAAAAGAATACCAACAACAATTAAACCTCCCGTCCTCATTTTCATGGCCGCAAATGTAGGATAAATGATAAAATATATGTGCCTTGGAATTGGCGCGGGAGATTAGCCTCATCGTCGAATGGTTTTTCACAACTGGCTTCAAGTTATTCACACCAAGCTGGGGTAATGGTATAACTCTTTATTTTTACTTAAAACCAATCTGATTGAAGATCATAGGCATTACTGGCACTTTAGGAGCGGGCAAAGGAACAATAGTTGATTATCTTACCAAGCATCACAAATTCCAGCATTTTTCTGTTCGGGAGTACCTGAGCAAAATAATTAAGGAAAAGAATGGTGTGGTTAACCGCGATAGCCTGGTGGCAACGGCAAACGAATTGCGGGCCCAAAATACTCCCAGTTTTATTGCCGAAGAGTTGTATAGGGAGGCAAAAGAAAGCGGAGTGGATTGCATTATAGAAAGTATCCGTACCGTTGGTGAAGTAAATTCCTTACATAGCAGGGGTAATTTTACTCTGTTTGCGGTAGATGCCGACCAGCGTTTGCGGTATGAAAGGATTGTAGAGCGTGCCTCAGAAACTGATAAAATCAGCTATGAGGTTTTTGTAGATAACGAGAACCGGGAAATGTCTAACACTGACCCTAATAAGCAAAACCTTTCTGCGTGTATGCAGTTGGCAGATTACAGGTTTCTCAACAATGGCAGCTTTGATTTGTTGTACCGCCAAATTGATGAGGTTTTAGAAAAAATCAAGTAAAAAGTCAGAATTATGAGCGATACCCTGGAAACAAAATATGTAAGGCCAAGTTGGGATGAATATTTTATGGAGGTTATGGATGGCATCAGCAAACGGGCAACCTGCGGGCGTGGTCGCAGCGGTTGTGTTATTGCTAAAGATAACCAGATACTGGTTACGGGCTATGTCGGTTCACCAGTTGGCCTTCCGCATTGCGATGAGGTTGGGCATCAGATGAAAAAGACAATTCATGAAGATGGTTCTGTTACTGAACATTGCGTAAGGACTGTTCATGCTGAACAAAACGCTATCTGCCAGGCTGCAAAACGCGGCGTTGCGCTGGATGGTGCGACATTGTACTGCCGCATGACCCCGTGCCGCGTTTGTGCCATGTTAATCATTAATTGCGGTATCAAAAAAGTTGTTTGCCAGCGTAAATACCACGCAGGAGGGGAGAGCGAAGAAATGTTTAAAACAGCCGGTGTTAAACTGGAGTTTTTCCATGAAGAAGTACAGCAATACGAACCGCAGAAGAAATAATCACAATTTCGTCATGTCAATTTTGGTATAACAAGTGTCAAACTGTGGATTAACACCTCCATCAAAAGCAGCGACATGGTTGAAACTGGTGGTTAATATCCAGTGACTCAAAAGTGGGCGGGTAATTGAGAACGTGCCATCTATAAAATTATCAACCTTTATTGTAACATGGGTGTAATCAGGCACTAACCATGTTCCCGTGGAAATATGTTTGATGCTGTCGTTGCTGATATAATAACCTATAACTACATCCTGCTCCTGGAAAGACAATTTATAAGCGCAATTGGCGCAACCGGCAAAATTTGGAAACGTGTTCAGGTAATTTGAACCTGCTGTATCAAGATTTACCGTATTCACCTGCCATAACCCATTCATAAGCTCGCTTTCAGTGGTTTTTTTACAAGCACCTAACGTAAAAATGAGTACAAGCAACAAAAAGCTTATGACAAGAGCTTTATTCATAATCGGGGAATAAATTTTTGCCAATATAGTAATCCTTGCTTTAAAAGGTACCCCATTTAAGATATTCTAACGGAAATTCAACTTGGTTAAATTAGCAGTGGCTACAATAAAAACGCCCGAACAGTTATCGTTCAGGCGTTTTTTATGGGTCAGGCGGGGTTTATACTATCTGTAAAATGGTCGTACCCAAACTCTTCTTCCCCAGCGGTCAATTATAAAATGTCCCGGAACAACTACTCTTCCATAATAAGGGGCCGGAACATAACGTGGGCCGCAATAAACCGGAGCAGCGTAAAAACGTGGTCCGCAGCCACGGTAGTAAAAGCGTCCGTGGGCGTCTGAGTTTTGAATCAATGTAAAACTCAGTAAAAGGATAAATACAGTTTTAAACAATATAGTTTTCATAACAATTGATTTATGAAACTAGGATGCATCGAACTTTAAAAGGTTTAATCAACACTTTCAGTTTATATTATTTTTACAATTAAAGCCAAATAAAAACAAGCCGGCATTGTATAATCAACCCGGTTTATTGGTAGTCTACATTTAATCTGCCATTAATTAAGGATTTACAATTTTGACCTTGTAGAATAGGTGTGTTTTAATGAAACCTTTAACTTGACAATCCTTTACTTTGACATTACCTTAAACTCATTAAACGTAAGGTATATGGCAAGCAAAAAAATAGAACACCCGCTCCGTACAATCGAGTTGACGTATGATGAGATGACACCTTTTCATCCTTTTGAGGAAGAGATGCTTGACCGTTATACCACCCTGCACAATTTTGTAAAAGATATTTGCGAAGAGTATAACTCAGTTCAACAGCGCTATGAAGAGCATGATAAACACATTAAAAAAGTCGTCAACCGTTTCAGGGCAATCAAGCTGCGCATGATTCACTTGAGCAATGCAGCCAGGACCATTCTAAACAGAATGATACCGGATAAAGCTGAAATAGAAAATGTAATAGCTGAGGGAAACGAATTTAAACGCCTGATTGTTGAGTTTAATGCTGATGTAGAAAGACTTGCTGCTGAAAGCAACAGGATGTTTGAAATTTTTGTACCGCTGGATAACAAAGACGAAAGGCTTTCAGAAATTTTTAAAGAGTACAAAGAGTTCAGGGAATTATTTGACAGCAATGAAAACTACTCTCTGGATTTTGAACAATATGACAATGACGAGCAGGCCTTCCTGAATTCTCTGAACGATATGACCGGAAAGCAAACTCAATTTATAGGTGTATGCAATACTGTAATTGATCGCTACAACTTTTTTGTTGAAGAGGTAGAGAAAACTCTGGAGCAATGGGAAAAATGCAATGATATGCTTGAAATGTTGAAGCTGCTAAAAGTAACTCCGCACGATATTACGCGCATCTGCCTGAACTAATTTCATCAAAATTACTTACGCAAACAGCCACAGCAAATTGATTTTTGCGGTGGCTGTTTTCTTTTTTCCCGTTCGTACTTTATAATTTTGGCATATAGGGCATCTTATTTGGACCTCGCTGCCTGTTGTCAAATTCCAGCCGGGAGTAATGAATTCTTAGCGCAGCCCATCAATATATAATCCCGGTATTGACATTTTACCCCTGCGGCTGCCCGTTGCATACCATAGCAGGTATCTCGTATGCATCTTTTTTGAAACCCATGACCGCGAATGGCTTATCTTATTTAGAGCCCCTGACAGACGGAGCAAAGGCATGCTTCTTTACTATAACTTAGCGTTAATTAGGCGGAATGTTAAAGCCATTGAATTAAAAAACTTCAAACCTTACTCCTGATAAAATACTTCATCCCCCTGTGAGGTATGGTTAAGGTTACAACGATTCTAAAATTTGGTAATAAAATACGGTAAATTAAAAGGTTAGGCCAAACTATGTTGGCTAACACGGGTTTTACCAATAAACAATTTTGTTCCGTTAAAGTGCTATTGTCTAAAATGACCCTGATGCTTTTGGTTTGCCGAAATAGGATAAAAGTTGTTGGACTATTATTAGTTCTCTTTGCGGGGCTTGGTAGTTATGCCCAATGTACTATGTTGCCCGCAAGCACTATTTGCGGCGATATTAATCCGGGTATTACGGTAATAACCCCAAGCCCCGCCTGTTTTCAGAGTACCGTAATTATGCATTTAACATCTGATATTCAGGTGGATTCAATTTGCATAACCTTCGGAGATGGACAGGATACCCTGATTGTCAATCCTGATACCGCATTTAATATTACGCACAACTATAATTTTCCTCCGCCCGACGATTGCCCCGGTGGCGACCCATACCCGGGTATTCAATGTATTATACAGGCCAACTTTTACAAACACTGTCCTGGTAACGGCTTTAGTTTTAATTTCAAATCAACTTCGCTATCCTTCCGCTTCAAGCCAAGGGTAAAATTCCCTTATCACAACGCGGTGCTATGTTCAGGAAGTTGCATTAATCTTCCTCTTGACACTTCCTGCACAAATACCTACTGGCAAACCGATTCAACGAGTTACACCTGGACCTATGGGGATACCAGCCAGCCATATACCGTTTTAAATACACCCTTTAGTTATTATTTAAGCCCCACACATTGCTACACAGCACCCGGTACTTACACTATGGTTTTAACTGCCGAAAACGGCTGCGGCACAGAAGCAGATTCGGTTAAACTTACAATTCAAAGGATTGATACCGTAGTCGTTCCTCAGATTGCGCATTTATGTACCGGCAATCCAATTAATATCCATATCATTGCCCAAAACGAAACTACTTTAAACACGTTTATAGCCCCGGGGCCGCCGAACGATACCGTCCTCGGTGCGCAAACAGCTAACCCTCAGCTTATTTTCAGAACGCCGGGTGTTTATACAATTTTCTTCTCTTCCGGAGCATGCTATGTTGACACTACTATCACTGTTGAAAGCGGCACTACCATGAGCCATCTTGACATTCCTGACACATGCTTTAGCGGAGCTAATCAGCTTATCCTTTCCAATTATTATTCAACTGCCTCTGCTTTACAAACAAATATTTTTACCGTATATGATACCGCCGGTATTATTTTTCAAACGAGCGATACCGGTGTTTCTGCCACGCCAATTAATTTATTGCATGCAGGAAGATATTTTGTTACAGACACATCGTTCAGCACCTGCGATACCCTGGTTGTTGCAACCGATACGTTTAACCTCTCGCCCTCGTTTGTATTTAATCTGCCACCCGATACTTCAGTATGCCTTCAATCCGTTTTCATACTGCCGCATTTTGCCGGGGCCACTATTTCATTAAATGGAATACCTGTTATCAGCGATACCGTTTACATTGACTCGTTGATAACCTATAATTTCTTATATACTCCCGTTTGCGGTAATAGTGTAACGTTCAAAATTACGGGCAAAGGAACGCAGGCGCAGGGACTTGATACCAACTTTTGTGCCTCGCCCGGTCTGATTACTCTAACAGGTCTTCCGGGCGGCGGTGTTTTTACCGGGGCATTTATCTCCAATGCCCAGATGGACGGAAATGCGGCCGGCCCCGGGATTCATCCCTACATTTATTCGTATACAGATGTTGGGCATGGGTGCGTTTATAACGATACCGCTTATATCCGAATCTATCCCGCTATGATTATTTCATTTACGTTGAGCGATACAGTTTGTGCCGGCGCACAGGCAATATTTGTGAACCGGGATTCAAGTCAAAGCGGCAAACTGAATTTCGGAGATGGAAGCGGAACGTTTAACGGCGATTCTATTGCACACATTTATAGCACAGCCGGTCTGCAGAACGTTTCAGTGCAAATATCCGATACGCTTGGTTGCAGTATTACTTTTGCTGATTCGATTCGCGTTTTACCTCTGCCGGTAGCAAACTTTACGGTACCCACGGCAGTTTGCGATAGTACCGTTATAACTCCTGTATTAACTGGTACCCTGGTGCCCAATAATATTTACCAATGGATTTTTTCGGGTGATACAACATTAACACCTCCGTCAATTTTGGTAAGGGATAGTTTGTACAACATTGTTGATTATACAATCAATCTTTTGGTTACATCCCCTCAATGTGGAGTTGCGGTTCAAAGCGACACAGTTAATGCATTGTCCCAAACCAGGTCTGAGTTTGGGCTTATTTATCAGGCCAATTGCAGCCCTATGCATGTTATGTTCGCGAATAATTCAAGAGGAGATAGTTTAAGCTATAGCTGGTATTTAAACGGGGTATTCCTTTCATCAGATAGCGTGCCTCCTGCAATGTGGCTTACCGCAGATAGTGTTGATTCGGTCTATAATTTCAAACTGATTATATGCTCCGCATCCTGCGGTTGCGACAGTTTTAGCAATAGTGTTACTGTTCACCCGGTAAATTTTGCAGTATGCTTTTTGCCTGATAGTTTTAGCATATGCGAAGGCCAAAAGTTAACCTTTAAAGACTGCGGCCGCAATTACTGTAACCTTATCTACAACTTCGGTGACGGCCAGGATACTATTGCACAAAGCGGAGAAACGGTAAGCCATTGGTATGAACAACCCGGCACCTATACTGTTTGGATGACCATGACTTGTAATTGCCAGACTGATTCAGCATCGCAGCAGGTAATAATTAAGCCAAGCCCGGTAGTTACACCTGTAATTACGAATAGTGAATGCACCGGTCACCTGGCTAATTTTAATGCAGACGTTACCAGCGGTAATCCCGTGTTTTTTGACTGGAATTTTGGCGATAGTACTTACAGCACCGTGCAAAACTCAACACACACTTATAGTAATGCTGGTGTTTATAATGGCTGGTTATATGCTGTTGGGAATAACTTCTGTTATTCCGATACACAGTTCTTCAGCCTATCCGTTGCTCAAACCCCCAGCGCCACTTTCTTTACCGATACTTCAGTTTGCCAACGCACTCTGCTGCAGTTAAAAACCGATACTTCTTTTGCCAACACCACGTATGTATGGCATGTTATCTTGGGTAGCGATAGCCAGCTGGTTACCAGCACTGTGGGCCAGATTACATTCAACACTGCTGATACCGGCATTTACACGGTGTCACTTGATGCCATTAATAATGCAGACCCCACCTGTATAAATAACTCGGGAGATATGCAGGTTACCGTATTGCCTGCACCCATTGCCAGGTTTATTGTCAATCCCATTGAATCAGATGTATCGGCCCCTTTCTATTTTTTTAATCAAAGTACTAACGCTTTGTCGTATTGGTGGACATTTGGGGATGGTGATTCGGTTTATGACGTTAACCCGGTACACCGTTATTCAACGCCCGGTTCTTATAATATCACTTTGATTGCCTACAATAATTTTTGTCGTGATACCACCAGCGGTAAAGTTTTGGTAAACCCGGTGTTAAACATCTTTATTCCCAATACCATTATTGCAAATGGCACCGGCTACAATAACTTCTTTCAGATTTATGGCGACCTTGAAGCCATCGAAAACCTTTCGGTTGAAATTTTCGACCGCGTAGGAGAGGAGGTGTTCCGTTCAAACGATATCCAGTTTAAATGGGATGGAACATATAAAGGAAAAGCCCTGGGCCCTGCAGTGTTTGTTTACGAAATAAAGCTGAACATAGTGGGTGAAGAGAAAAAGCCCCCAAGGGTTTATAAAGGAAGTGTTACCGTGTTGAGGTAGTTTCAAACTGACATTCCAGCCAGAAAGTTGCCCCAATGACTAACTTTTATTTACCGAATTGGGTTGCCAATAGAGCAATTCATGTAATTCTGTTTACCTTTATTGTATTAAAAACAAATTAGTATGCCTAAATATTTAATAGAACGGAACATTCCCGGTGCAGGTAAGCTCTCTTCAGAGCAATTAAAGGCTATTTCGCAAACCTCTTGCGGCGTGCTGAGTAATATGGGGCCACGAATTCAATGGGTCCATAGTTATGTAACCGGCGATAAAATCTATTGTATTTATATAGCGCCTAATGAAGAAATGATCCGTGAGCACGCTAAGCAAGGAGGGTTTCCGGCAAATGTAGTTACTGAAATAACAACCATTATTGACCCAACAACTGGCGAGTAATTCATTAATTACATAAAAAAGCAGTAGGAAATGGCTTTTAGTGCACTTATTGAGTTTACCGATGGTAAACAAAACAAAGGTTTTTGTTTTACATTTGGACACCCCTGACTACCATTGTTATTTTGGTTGTTCTGGTTCTTCATTTTCGGCCGTTAATTTGTGTATTATCAGCAATTTCGTGAATCTGTCGCTCCGTTCTTCTACCTCCCATCGGGCTTATTGATTCAGATTGCGCTATTTAGGGTTTTCTTTATTTCCTTAAAATAAATGCTTTTTTATTCTTATATTTTTATATTTAGTGCATAACTACAAGCCATAATACCTACATTTTTATGTCAAAATATGAATTAAGAATGCCATTGGTTTCAAACATACCTGAGGCGCACGACCCTCCATGGAAGTCACTTTGGCTTCGGGAACTTATTGAAAAGCTTGTTGAAGAAGAAGATTATTGGTTGCGGGAGGAGAACAACACCATTGTTCAAATAACCCGGCTGCGTAAAATATTTTACGATAAAGGTGGTTGGGATGAGCAGGTAATAAGGCAGGCGGCCAATATAGAAAGCCGGTACGAAACTATTTTGGTTGATGGGGACGGCGATGAAAGTAATGTAGCCGAAACCAAAAATACCCCTGGCAAACATCGCGGCAAACAATTTACCAACGAAATGAGAGTAAGTTTAAGGCGCAGGGAGCTTAGGACGGTCAGCAGCCAGAACCTGCCACATGCCGGTGGCCTTTACCGCCCCCAATACCGCAAGGTGGTTTATCGCAAAACCGACCGCGTGTATCCGGATAGGGCAGGCCAAGAAGCAGACATCTATAAAGACAACCACCAGGAAGTCCGGGTGCCGGACAAAGCGCTGGATATTGAAAACTATATTAGCGATATAGGGCATATTCTTACGGGTTGCGATGCCTATAACTATCCGGATACAGTAGGCCTGTTGCCCGGACGACTGAATATTTTGCGCCTGGGCCCGCATGTAACAAGCAACGTTGATTTTGCGACATGGTTGGGAGATATTGCCAGCACCTCGGCCGCTTTTTTATTTACATATTTTCAAAATAAAAAAGCCCCGACCATCCCCGAAATGCAGGAAATAATTAACGAATTCGTCCCTGCTTCGGATATGATGGGCAATATTGATGCTTTCGTTATTGCCAGCCACTACGATATTACTTTGCGTAAGGGTATAAGGTTTACCGACATACTTAAAGATTATTATTTAACCACACCATCGCATACGCCCCTCCGTAATTTCCGTTACCAGCTTTTTTGCGAAGCTGTTGGATTAAGAGATTGGGACGGCACCGGTTTCAGCAATGAAGCAAGCTGGCTTAAATATTACCATACGGAATTGCTGGCCGGCACGTGTTTCCTTTTTAAAAGCCTTACCGACAATGCATTGTCCAATTTCGTTACAGCCATGGGCATGTTCTATTTCGAAGCATATAAAGATGTATTAAAAATAGATTTGTTATTAAATGTACTGCTTTGGGAGCTGAAATGCGCATTGCAAAAGGAACCTGCAAGGCCGGCTAAATAAAAATATGATGTTAACAGTAATCACTTTTCAATCATCCATAAATCCTGCAAATGAAAGCACTTCGTAACATATGCATTATTCTTGCCACACTGGCAGCCATAACTGTGCTTCCCGTTATAGGATTCCTGATAGCAGGTAACCGCCTTGCCGCCGCTTTTTTTACGTTTCCACCTATTGCGCCACCCCAAAATGTACCTGGGTTTAACCTACTCTTTTTTATTGTTATTGCGGTTATCATTTCTGCCATTGCTTTGGTATACATTTTACCTTCGTTATTTGGATTTAAAAAAGCAACGGGCCAATTACCTTCAGAACAAAGCTATACGTTTCCGGTGTGGTTCTGGATTGGTTTAGTTATGTGGATCGTGCCCATTGTTTTACTATTTGCGCAGGCAGAGCAGCCAAAATTGTTGTTGAATTATTCGGACCTGCCATTGTTTTGGGGCTTTACTTTATTGCTGGACGGCTTTGTATATAAGCTCCGCGGAAATTCAATGATAAGCAAACATCCTACAGAGTTAATGGGTATTGCTACTGCTTCTGTATCGGGCTGGATGCTTTATGAATATCTAAATTTGTTTGCCAACCGCACATGGTATTATCCCTTTGGAAAAAATCTGCTTCCGGGATCTGCTGTTAATGACGAGATATTTCTGGTGTATTCAATTTTAGGTTCATCGGCCCTTATGCCTTTAGCTTTTGAATGGTACGACCTTCTGATGGCCGCTCCCTCGTTAAAGCACCGGTTTGATGACGGGGTTAAAATTACTGCCCCTAAATGGCTTAAAATTGCCCTGATAGTGTTATCACTTGGGGGCTTGCTTTATTTAGGATATGCCCCTGATAAAAGTTTCTTCTTTTTATTTGTTTGGCCGCTTATTGCTATTACCGCAGTCTTATCTTTAGCAAAAGTATGGACCCCCTTTACACCTATAAAAGACGGTAACTGGACACCTTTTCTTGTTTTTGGGCTTGCCTATCTGGCACAAGGTTTTGCTATGGAAGGTTGGAATTATTTCAGCGCCACCCATAATACCTGGGGGGGCCTCGCGCAGCATTCGCATTCGCCGGCTTTTTGGGCCTATAGCGTACCTTTTGTCGACAAGTTTCACCTTTTTGAAATGCCGATATTGGGCTTTTTGGGTTATTTGCCGTTTAGCGTTTATTGTTGGGTATGGTGGATTATGTTTGCCTACCTGTTGGGTATAAAAACCAGGTATTTCGATCATACCCACACATATAAAGAAGCTGATTATTAAACAGTTTTTACTCCTTATGAGCGCAAATAATACCGGCAAAAATTTTTTATTATTCCTCTTTCTTGTTCCACTATTCGTTCACGGAGCACAGGGAATTACGTGGACTAGGAACACAGAATTTATTGATATAGGCAACCGTATTGAGCGCATGGAAGATACCAGCTGTGCGCTAACAATTGAACAAGTAAGTGATAGTACCAAAAAAGGGTTGTTCAAGCCATCAAAAAATAAAGTATTGAACTTTGGTTTTGCGGGCAATGTTACCTGGCTTAAAATTTCTTTTAAAAATAATACTTCTGATATTTTGTGCCTGTCGTTAGAACAGGCATTGCTGCCCGTTGCCGATTTTTATTTTAAAAATGATTCCGGTCAATGGCAATGTTTTAAAGCTGGTTATAATGTAAACATTAACAACAAAAAAGTCCGCAATCATTACCAGGTATTTCCCTTACAGCCCGGGGAAAAAGAATATTATATCAGGCTTATTTCGTTTTCCCCACCGGTAACTGTAAAAATATGGAATACAGATGCCTTTGAATTAAGTGCGGCTACCCAGAAAATAGCTTATGGAATTTACATCGGCTTACTGGCGTTTGTTATTATTTTAAATGTGTTTTTTTATTTCACGTACGGGTTACGCATGTATCTGTATTATTCAATTCTTGTGTTTTTTTATCTGATGGTGTCTGCTTTTGTAATGGATGGCTACGGAGTATATTTTTTCCATCACGTCAATTATTCCTTCACCTACGTACTTCTGCCGCTGCTAACCTCCATCAGCATTATTCCGTTTGCCTACGATTTTCTGGAAGTAGAAAAATATGCACCGCGCTTGTATAAATTTTCGCGCTTTATTCTCGGCTGGTTTATTCTATATGCAGCCGTACTTGTTTTTATCCCGCAACGGTATGCGCTTATGTTAAATCAGATGGATGCAATGATTATTACGCTTCTCATGATTTCAATGGGGATTTCGGTAGGAGAGCATCACAATAAAATCGGGTCCTATTTTGCGGCGGCCTACCTGTTCTTTTTCATTTTAGTTATATCGCAGATAGTTTACATGCAAACGGGTTTTCCTCCCTGCCCTTTTGGAATGAGCCATGTTTCAGTAGCAATTTTCATAGAATCAATGTTACTCGCCTACCTTTTGGCCAGACGTTTGAAGTGGGAGGAAACATCGTTACAGCTTGCAAAAGATGAATCGCAGGCACAACTTCTTCAAAAAACGCAGGAAAACGAAACGCTTATGCGTGATCAGAATATTAAACTGGAAGAAACTGTAAAGGAACGTACGTTAGAAATTGCAAGCCAAAAGGAAATACTTGAACAAACATTGGTGGACAAAGAAGAATTGCTTAATGAAAGGGAAATACTGCTTAAAGAAATCCACCACCGGGTTAAGAATAATCTTCAAACCATCTCAAGCATATTAACTATGCAATGCGCTTCGCTGATGGATGATAAAGCTAAAGCAGCTGTACTGGAGATACAAAGCCGTGTCCATTCGATAGCCCTGGTACACCAAAAACTTTATCAGAACAACAATCTGGATAAGGTAGAATTAAAAGGGTTTATTGAAGGACTTTGTCAGCAAATTAAAATTTTGTTCGGTGAACGGTCAAAATGTGTTTCAGTAAGTGTTAATTTACCGGAAATGTTTATAGAAACAGATGTTGCTGTGCCGCTTGGGCTAATACTGAATGAACTAATTACCAATTCTCTAAAGTATGCTTTCCCCGAGGGCTGCGCCGGAGAAATATGTATTTGGGTAGATACCACAGCTGATTCTCTCAAATTAAACAAGTTAGTTTATTCCGACACAGGCAAAGGATTACCTTCATCAGAATACCTCAACTCTTCGCAAACACTGGGCTTGCGAATGGTTAAAATATTATCAAGGCAAATTGGTGCTGATATAGGTTATTCAAATATTGATTGCAGTCAGTTTACCTTTGTATTTTCAACAATCAGATAATTATTGGAGGCGAAAGTTATAGTTAACCTGGAAATCGGAATTGTAAAAAAGGATTTGCTCACAGATGAAAATATTAATGATGCGCTCAAATTAATTGGCTACTTACCTGGTGGATGTGCCGCAATTGGAGTGGCTGGCATAAATGGTGTAACCTTTTCTTTTATAGGCACAACGGCGGAAAGCCTGAGAAATGAGCAAGCTGATACGAACACAATTATTGCCCAAAGCGGACAAACTGCCAGTGCTGCTTTGCTTCGGTGATTTATGCGACAAATAATATTGGTGTTTCACCAGGTTACCTGCCATTTTAAAAGGAGTGTTTATTGATACCTATAATTTGGTCAATTTGTTATTCCCCTATTGTTACTCTTTAAAAAAACAAAAAACGCCTGAAAGCTAATGCCATCAAGCGTTTGAGTGGGTTTCTAAGTACCCTGAAAATGTACCGAAGGTGGGAATCGAACCCACACACCCGAGGATACACGATTTTGAGTCGTGCGCGTCTACCAGTTCCGCCACTTCGGCATTTTATATCCACCATGCCCTGGCGATGGGCCATTTTTCAATTCGGTGGGACGCAAAAATAAAGGAAAATCTAAGTTTAGCAACTACATTTTGGTAAATTGTAATCAAGAGTACCTCATCCTGATAAATAACCTCTTGTTGTATTTTTTTATACACCCGTATACCTGCTGTTTATAAGTTGGCGTTATATAAAGACCAAATAGCGGAGCCTTATCCTGAATTTAGGGGCATATTGTACAAGTATGGAGGAAACAAAAGTAGTTACGAAAAAGAAGAAAGAGCCTACAGAGGAATTACAGGAGGAAAAACCTGTTAAGGCGGTGCGTGAAAAAAAGCCTGTAAAAAAGGCAAAAGAGGATAAAGAAGCTGATCCAACCTGGTATAACGATGGGCGGATGGCCAAGATTACAGGTCTGGCCCTGATACTCTTTTCGTTCATACTGGCGGTGGCCTTTACCTCGTATCTTTTTACCCTTGCCGACGACCAAAGTGAAATGATGAGTGGCGGATTGGCTGCTTTAGCAGATAATACCGTTCAGGTAAAAAATGCACTTGGCCGCCTGGGGGCATGGCTGGCACATCAGTTTATTAATAACCTCTTCGGTCTTTCATCATATTTAATTGCTTTAACCTCTTTTGTTATCGGGTTTAATTTATTGTTGCGCAAAAACGTTTTTCCGGCATTTAAAATTGCTATTTACTCGCTGATAGGTATAGTTTGGTTTTCAACTGCTTTGGCCTTCGTTAATGGCCTTATTGTGCCTAATAGTGTGCTTTCTTGGGGCGGAGCTTTCGGCAATTACCTTGCGGGGCAAACGGGTTACTTAACCGGCTTGCTTAAACCTGTTGGCGTTGCGGCCGCATTAACGGTGGCAATGCTCGCCTTTGTAATCGTGGTATACAATATCAATTTCGATTTCATCCTTAACATGTTCAATGTTTTTGATAAAAAGGATGAGGCTATTGTTACAGGCAATCAATTTGCCGGGGTAAAACCGGTTGTTCCGGCCTACGTTGATACTGATGAAAACATTTTCTCAAAAGATAAAATAGCTGAGGAGATTCTTGTAACTGAACCGTTGAAACCGCTTGAGCAAAATGCCGATGAGCTTGAAATGGAAATCATTGACCTGCAGGCCAGCAAACGGAAAAAAGCCCCTAAAGAAGAAGGGCCATTGCAACTGGAGGTAGAAAAAGTTACCGAAGAAGCAGTTGCCATCGAAACATTTGGCGCCATTGGAACAACTTACGATCCAACCCTCGATCTCTCAAATTATAAATTTCCTGGCCTGGAATTGCTGGAGGAACATGGAAGCGACAAGGTAAAAATTGATGCTGATGAGTTGGAAAGAAATAAAAACCAGATTATTTCTACCCTCAACAATTACCAGATTGAAATTTCGAAGATAAAAGCCACTATCGGGCCTACAGTTACCTTATATGAAATTGTGCCTGCTCCTGGTGTGCGTATATCTAAAATCAAAAACCTGGAAGATGATATCGCCCTAAGTTTGGCCGCTTTGGGTATCCGTATTATAGCCCCAATACCGGGTAAAGGCACCATTGGTATTGAAGTTCCCAATATCAATAAAGAGATTGTTTCTATGCGTTCTTTACTGGCGTCTGAAAAGTTTCAGAACACCACGGCCGACCTGCCTATCTGTTTGGGTAAATCCATTAGTAACGAAATTTATGTAGCTGATTTGGCTAAAATGCCGCACTTGCTGATGGCAGGGGCAACCGGCCAGGGCAAATCCGTAGGTATCAACTCAATCATAGTTTCACTCTTATACAAAAAGCACCCGTCGCAGTTAAAATTCATTTTGGTCGACCCCAAAAAGGTGGAGTTAAGCCTGTACGAAATGCTTGAAAATCATTTTCTGGCCAAATTGCCCGGTGAGGCAGATGCTATTATAACTGATACCAAGAAAGTGGTAACCACCCTCAACGCTCTGTGCCTTGAAATGGATCAGCGTTACGACCTCTTAAAGAAAGCGCAATGTCGTAACCTCAAAGAATATAACCACAAATTTGTAAACCGTCAGCTTAACCCGCAGAATGGCCACAAATTCTTACCTTACATAGTTTTAATTGTAGATGAGTTTGCTGATTTGATTATGACAGCCGGCAAGGAGGTAGAAATGCCTATTGCCCGTCTGGCCCAGTTGGCCCGTGCCATTGGTATACACTTAATCCTGGCTACTCAAAGGCCTTCAGTAAACATTATAACGGGTACCATAAAAGCCAATTTCCCTGCACGGATTGCTTTTAAAACTACATCAAAGATAGATTCAAGAACCATTTTGGATACCGGCGGCGCCGAACAATTAATTGGCCGCGGAGATATGTTGCTATCAGTTGGAAGCGACATGATACGTTTACAATGCGGGTTTGTAGATACGCCTGAAGTAGAACATGTTCGCGATTTTATCAGTAACCAGCAAGGTTATCCTGTACCGTTCCTGTTGCCGGAGTATATTGATCCTGAATCGAAAGAGGCAGGAGATGAATTTTTAATGGATGGGGAGCGCGATGATTTGTTTGAAGATGCTGCCCGTGTCATCGTTCAAAATCAAATGGGCTCAACCTCACTGATACAAAGGCGTTTAAAATTAGGTTATAATCGCGCCGGAAGGCTCATGGACCAGTTGCAGGAAGCTGGTATTGTAGGGGATAACCTGGGAACCAAATCGCGTGAGGTGAAGTTTAAAACTGAACTTGAATTAGACCAGTATTTGCGCGCGCTAAATGAGAAAAGTATGTAAGGGATGCCCTAATAAGGTGCGTAACTGCGAGGCTCCGCTAAGCAATCCTGTATTTGGTTTTGGCACCTGACTCAATGCAAGAGTGCTGCTTTTAAAAGCCTCATTTTTATAATGACGGGGTAGGAGTCTGTATAATTAAAAGATAAATCTATGAAGTCCTTTTTTCTTGCTCTGATCACTATTGCTACCCTTCATTCCTTTGCCCAAAGTGATAACCCCGCTAACGACCCTGAGGCTGCAACGTTATTGCAAAAAGTAAGTGAAAAGTATAAAGGATATAAAAATATCTCAGCCAACTTTTTGCTTTTCATTCAACGCCCAAAATTAAAGCCTGAAGATGATGACCGTAAGTATGTAGATACCCTTAAAGGGCAGATTATTCTGCAGGCAGACAAATTTAAAATTACGGTAAAGGATCAGCATATTTATTGCGATGGTAAAAACATCTGGACTTATGTGCCTGTAGATAAAGAGGTACAGCTGAATACCTATGAAGAAAGCGATGATATGTTTTCGCCCTCAAAGATATTTATGCTATATAAGTCAGGTTATTTGTATAATATCAAAGAGAAAAAGATAGTTAACGGCCATAACGTTACTGTCATCGAAATGGCTCCGCCAAACAAGAAACTCACCTATTTTAAGATTGATATAACTGTTGATGACGCTTCACTACAACTGGTGGAATCAAAAGTATTTGAAAAGAATGGCGTCCGATACATCTACAGGCTCACAAAACAAACACCCGATATATCTACAACCGCAGATACTTTTATGTTTGATGCTAAAAAGAATCCGGCAGTTAAGGTAGTTGACCTACGATAAATGTCCTTTTTACACTCACCTTGGCAGCAAGATTAATTTTCGTTAAAATGATCTGTTTACCGATTTTTGTTGAAGGCTTTTGAGCGCCTTTCATATATTTACGCCTTCCTGACATTAATTAATTGTTAAACCACTTAAACGCTATGAAAAAATTATTCACTCTCTCATTTTTAGCATTACTGGTGTTTGCCTCAGGCATTACATATGGCCAATGTAATGTTAATAACGCAAACCAAACACCGGGATTTACGCCTAATAACGGCACTATAACACAAAATTCCGCCTATGCTTTAACGGTACAGGTGTACGCTCCTTCAACTTATAACATCACTACGCCTATAACAGCTACTGTTACAGTTGACTCCATACACATTTCATCTATATCTGGCGTTCCAGCCGGTATCACTTATAGCTACGACGCTGCAAACATTGACGGAAACGGAATGACCGTTGACGGCGGTAAAAACGCGGCAATCTGCTTTGCGGGTACTACCAATGCAGCTGTTGGCACCGATAGCCTGACTTTTAACGGTACCGCTTTCGTTACAGTTCCGGGTTTGGGCGCTCAAACGGTTCCACTGGCACAGCTTAAATCTGTTTTTAGCTTTGTGTTTACCGTTCAGGCCGGAGCTCCGGTAACCTGCGATACCCTTTTCAATGTTGCAGGCGATACCGCTACTTCTTATACTGTTGGTGTTACTGCTGATTCAGGATATATAGCCGGAAATAACTTTTATGGTGATATGGCAAAAGCTGAAGGCTTTAAAGGAGCCGTCGGCGATTATGTCAATTCTGCCGTTGTTTATTTCGCGGTTGCCACTATTAACGCGGCTGATTCTGGTAGTATCGTAACTATCGGTGTATGGGATAATACAGGAACCTCAGCTGCCGGTAATGCAGGAGCGCCAGGTAACATGATTGATTCTGTTCACGTAACTTTAGGGCAAATTGCCCAGGCTGTAACTGCTACCTATACTAATCAGGCATTAATTGGCCTTTTAGTCAACTTTAGCGGAAATGTAGCCTTAACTGCTGATACATTCTACGTAGGTGTAGTTTTACCTCAAACCACAGGAGATACACTAGCTCTATTTACAACAAGAACTCCGGGACCTCTGGGCGACGGATGGGAATACGAAGTTGGCCAAACTGGTAATGTTTGGGGAACTTATAACGACGACTGGGGCTTTGGCGGCAATATAGGTAACTATATCGTAGCTGATATTTGCGGAGCTGCAGGAACTGGAAATCCAACTGCAAGTTTTACTGCATCCAGCTCAACTGTTTGTACTTCGGCTCAGGTAACATTTACTGATGGCTCAACTTCTACACCAGCTCCAAGCGCTTGGGAATGGTCTTTTGGTGATGGAACATCTTCAAGCAGCCAGAATCCTACCCATGCTTATACGACTGCAGGTTCTTATGTTGTTACTGAATTTGTAAGTAATAACTTAGGTGGTGCTTTCCAGGCATTTACACCTGCTACACAGACTGTTACTGTAAATGCTTCTCCAACTGCCACTGCTATTGCGCATGATGCAAGTTCCTCTTCATCGTCTAATGGTTCAGTGGTTGCTAATGTAAGCGGCGGAACCGGTTCTTATACATACATGTGGAGTCCGGGTGGCGGCACTACTGATTCAATAGGTGGTATTAACCCCGGAACTTACACTGTAACTATCACTGATGGAAACTCTTGCTCTACAACAGCATCAGCGGTTGTTTATGTTACCGGAATCATTTCACTCAGCAATGCTGCTACGGTTACAATTTACCCTAACCCTGCAACCGACGTTCTGAACCTGGTATGGTCTCAGAGATTAAATACTGAAATTTCTGTTCTTGATATGAATGGCAACGTTATTAACACCATAATAAGCAATGGTGACATGAAAACTGCTTTTGATATTCATAGTCTTGCGGCAGGTAATTATGTTGTTAGAATTACTGATAAAAACAGCAATGAACAACACAGCATGTTGTTCTCTAAATTCTAATTATAACTGTTCTATTAGCTTCAAAGGCGCATCATTTAAGATGCGCCTTTGTTTTTTTAATAGGTGAACAGTTTCGTTAAAATTGTTTACAGCAGTTTGGCCGGAACTGGTTTTTCGCCGATATTCAATATATTTATGCTTCAGCCCGAAAATCATAAAGAAATCAGATGAATAAATTTTTACAAGCGGTTATAACAGCCGTATTGATAACAGGTTTTGGTGTCAGTTTTGCCCAATGTACCATTGATACTACCAACACACGCACGGGTTTTACACCCGGCACCCCGGCGGTAGTAAAACCCGGCGTCCCCTATTCGCAGGTTGTGCAGGTGCATGTGCCTTCAAGTTATAGTCCGTATACGGTTGATTCACTTCATATTGACAGTATAACCGGTATGCCCACAGGTATTACTTATGTGCTTAATCCGGCATCAGGAACCGTTTTGGGGGGGCAAAATGGTGTAATCTGCTATTCTGGTACCACTTATGACACTGTAGGCCCTTATCCTTTAACTTTTTACGGAGATGCATTTACCAGCGGAGGGCCAATACCTTTCTCTTATCTCGTTACCCTTGCGCCCAATTTTGGGTATAAGTTCAGGGTTGAAACGGCTCCTGTTGCTGCTTTTATGGCTGATTCGCCGGTTTGTGCACTCGCTGATTCGGTGAGGTTCTCGGATTTAACCGGTGGTTATCCTACGGGTTGGGCATGGACTTTTCCGGGAGGTTCGCCTGCAACCTCTACCTTGCAGTACCCGGTAGTTTATTACGATACGGCAGGAACCTATTCTGTTACTTTGGCTGCAAGAAATTCAATCTCACGCGATACTATTACTCAAACCATTACCGTGTATCCTTCGCTTACCGGAAGTGTAACAACAGTACCTGCCATCGGCGATTCCACCTTAACAGGCTCGGCATCGGTAGCATTGGTTGGCGGAACACCTCCTTATACTTATGCATGGGATAATGGCGCTACTACTGATACGATGGCAAATGTTGTGCAGGGAGAATACTGGCTAACTGTAACCGATGCCAAAGGATGCCAGTATATAGATAATACAGTCATAATTTCTTATGTAAACAATGTTATTGCGTTAGGGAATAACCGCCAACTTACAATCTGGCCCAACCCTGCATCGGAGGTGCTGCATCTGGTATGGTCTCAAAAGTCAAATGCTGATGTATCCATCATAGACCTTAATGGAAATGTAATCCGATCTTTTATCTCAAAAGATGTTACCAGCAATATTTATGATGTGCATGATCTGGCTTCAGGAACATATCTTATCCGTATAACCGATAAGCAGAGCAATAGCAGCCAATCGATGTTATTCACCAAACTCTAAAACCAGCTATCAAAAATTTATCTGGAATGGCGCAGCAGACAACCTGCGCCATTGTTTTTTGCCCCTGCATTGAACTTATTTTCATAATCATTTTTCACCTTTATGTTAGTTTGACTTTATTTGTCGTCTGAAAACTTAAAAAATGAACTACGATCTTATAATCATTGGTAGCGGGCCGGGGGGCTATGTAGCTGCAATCCGCGCTTCGCAATTAGGCTTAAAAACTGCTGTTGTTGAAAGAGAGAACCTGGGCGGTATTTGTTTAAACTGGGGTTGCATACCAACCAAAGCCTTACTAAAGTCTGCACAGGTATTTGAATATCTGAACCATGCTGCTGATTATGGAATTACCGTTAACGGCGGTAAAGCCGACTTTGGGGCTATTGTTAAGCGTAGCAGGGGAGTAGCAGATGGGATGAGTAAAGGCGTGCAGTTTTTGATGAAGAAGAACAAAATTGACGTTCTTATTGGCACCGGAAAATTGAAAAAAGGTGGTAAAGTGGAAGTTACCGATGCCGCCGGAAAGAAAACGGATTATGACGCCAAACACATCATCCTGGCCACCGGGGCCCGTAGCCGGGAGTTGCCCAATATTAAACTGGACGGGAAAAAGATAATCGGATACCGCGAGGCAATGATTTTGCCTCAGTTACCGGAAAGTATGGTAGTAATGGGTAGTGGTGCCATAGGGATGGAGTTTGCATACTTCTATGCTGCGCTGGGAACCAAAGTAACGGTTGTAGAATTTCTTGATACTATTCTTCCGCGCGAAGATAAAGAAGTATCAAAAGAGATGGAGCGCACCTTTAAAAAGAAAGGCCTCGGCATTATGACCGGAACCGCAGTTGAAAGTGTTGATACCACGGGTAAAAAATGTATTGTCACTACCAAAGCAAAAGACGGGAAGGCCGATAAAATAGAATGCGATATAGTACTTTCGGCTGTAGGAATAACCACAAATCTTGAAGGTATTGGCCTGGAAGAAGTAGGCGTTAAAACAGAGAAAGGAATAGTTGTAACTGATGATTTTTACCGCACCAATGTTCCCGGAATCTATGCTATCGGTGATATTGTTAAAGGCCCGGCATTAGCCCACGTAGCTTCGGCAGAAGGCATCACTTGCGTTGAAAAAATTGCAGGTAAAAACCCTGAGCCTATCGATTATAACAATATACCATCATGCACCTACTGTTCACCTGAAGTAGCTTCTGTAGGCCTTACTGAAGATGAAGCAAAAGCCAAAGGATATACCCTCAAAATAGGTAAATTTCCTTTTTCAGCATCCGGTAAAGCAAGTGCTGCGGGTGCTAAAGAAGGATTTGTAAAAGTGATTTTTGATGCCAAATATGGCGAATGGCTCGGTTGCCATATGGTAGGCGCAAACGTAACCGAAATGGTTGCTGAAGTAGTGGTTGCCCGCAAGCTGGAAACAACGGGCCACGAGATAATAAAATCAATTCACCCGCATCCTACCATGAGTGAGGCAATTATGGAAGCCGCCGCCGCCGCGTACGGCGAAGTAATTCACCTTTAATGTCTTGATTTAACTATGAGAAACTGGGTTTTATTTATTGTTGTGGCTTTGCTTGCTTCCTGTGCTCCAAGACAGAAACTTATTACCGGGTCATGGAAGTTTAATGATATAACACCCGAAAGTATCAAGGATAGTTCGTCAATGGCTTTTATAAACACTGCAACAGAGCAGATGAAAGCTAATCTGAACCTCACGCTGGAAGCTGATAGTACTTACACTATTATGCAGCTTAAAGAAAGGACAGCTGTAAGAGGTAAATGGTGGCTCTCGGCTGACAAAAAATCGCTGTTCACCCAAACTGATCTTGGGCTTACAAAGTATAAAATACTCAAACTGACTAAAACTCAGTTGGTATATGAAACTAAAGACCCTGTTTCGGGCATGTTGATGAAGATGTCCTGCGTTAATCTTACTGCAGGTTCGAAGTAACATCAACTATTTTGTATTCATCCTTTTTGAGAGGTAAAAAGCCAAAAAATCGGCGGTCAACACCTTTTTTCGATACAAAAATTACCTCTAAAACATCCATATCCCTTCCGTCTGGTTGCTGTAGCGTAAAAATGCGGGCATAGTCCTTGGTTTCGCAATTGCTGTTCCACTTGTTAAACACTTCTCCGGTTATTCTCACAACATTTCTTTCGTATGCATTGCGTGTACTGAAAACATCATAACCAAAGCGTTTCATATCCGGGCCACGGTAAATCAGGTACGAAGCAAGTTTAGCATAATCTTTTTTTCTGCTGGCTTCAAAAACATCGTCCATTACTTTTGCAAAAACAGGCGCCAGAGAAGAGTCAGCGTGGGGGAGATTTATTGAATTTTGAACATGAGGCACCACCGGTGCTGTGGTAGAATCAGCTGTGGTTGTTTTCGTATCGCTTCCTTTATTGCATGATTTACACGACGAAAAGCTGGTAATAACCAGCGCAATAATAAGCAGTATCCAAAAACCTGTTCCTTTTTTCATCATGCGCCAAACCTACAAGATTCGGGGAGAAAGACAAAACAGGCTAAATGTAATTTACTAAGGTGGCTCTCACTGTGCACTGGTTATTGATTTCAGGTTTACAGGTCTTTCTCCATAACATAGTGCGGGATGTTGACTTCAACAAACTCATTGCCCACAATGCGGTAGCCGAGTTTCTGATAAAACGGTGCAGCGGTTTTCCTTGCGTGGCAAAACATAACTGTAAATCCCTTTTGCCGGGCATATTCCTCAGCTACCAGCGATAACTCTTTTCCTAATCCTTGTCCCTGGTATTTATCATCTACTGCCACCTGGCGCATTTTCATACGATTGTTCCCTGTTTCGGTAAGTATCAGGCAGGCAAGGATATTCTTTCCTTCAAAAAGGCCAAAATGTATATCGGGTTCGTCCTTTTTTAGTTCTGCTTCGGTAAAACTTAAACCGAGTGGTTGCCGCAGCACCCTGTCTCTCAGAATTAATGCCTGGGCATACTCAGGATTGTGATAACTAAAGATTTTAACAAGGGTGTTCATTGTAATAATTAAAATAAGCGGTTATATTGAAGTGAAATTTCAGGAAATTATTTTACTTTCGGCCTAAAATAAACAAGCACATGAAAAGAATTTTCTTATTATCTACTCTGATAATCTCATCATTTGGTATGATGAATCTGCAAACAATAAGCGCTGCGGCTCCGGCACAACAGGCTGCCAATGCAGATCCGGCAACTTTTGCCAAAGCAAAACAACTGGTTTCTAAAATCAATCTGGCCGTAACCCTTCATGGCAATCAATTCAGCAAGGTAAATGAAGCCTGTATTGAATATTTTCAGCAATTAAATGCTCTTTCAAAAGCAACACCTGCTGAGATTACTGCCAAAACTGAAGAGTTGAAAAATACCCGTAATGCTAAAATCAAAGCCGTTTTAGAAGCTGATCAATTGAAATCATGGGCTGCTTTTAAAGAGTAATTGGATTTTAAAAAATAAAAAAAAGAGGGCTGAATTACTTTGGCCCTCTTTTTTTATGCGTGTTTTTCAAACCGCAAAGAAATTCCCTGCTAACGCAATAAGGTAACTGTTCCTTTATAACTGCGTGTAGTATTATCATTAAATACTATTTTAAGATAATAGCTGTACACACCCATCGGCGCTGGTTTGCCTAGGTAAGTGCCGTCCCACCCGCCGTCTACATCGTTGCTCTGATAAACTTTTTCTCCAACACGGTCAAAAATTATCCAGTCAAAATAAACTGCCCCGCTGCTGTATGCTTTTAATATGCTGTTCGCATTTCCCTGGCCCGGAGTAAAGGCATTAGGAATAAATACAACGGGCAAAGGATAAATCGTAATGTAATTATCTCTTGTAAAAGAATCAATACAGCCAAATTGATTAGATGCCACCAGCGTAACACTATACGTGCCTGGGGTTTTATAAATGTGCGATGGAGATTGAAGGTTAGAAGAATAAGTATCGCCAAAATACCAGTTCCAGACAGTTGAGTTAGTTGAAAGGTTGGTGAAAATAACAGGGGCTGAACTATCATTAAAAGAAACTAAAGGATTGGCCGTGAAAGCTGCATTAACAGCAGGGTATACCAAAACTGTTTCGCTAAAAGTACTGTCACACGTTCCAAGCTCAGCGGTCAGGGAAACTGTAAATGAATCAGCCGTAGTATACGTATGTGATGGGTTGGGCTGTGTGGATGTATTCCCATCTCCAAAATTCCAAACGTAATTGTTTCCTGCCGGCGTTGAACCATTGGTAAATACCATTGGGTTATTGGCGCAAACGGGCAGATAGCTAAACTGCGGGGTTGGGTTGGGATTAACTGTGACTGTAACAGGAGTATCGCTGCTGCAATTATTAATGTCAGTAACACTTAGCGTATAAATCGTTGTTGCGGTTGGATTTGCAACCGGGTTGGCAATGTTGGCATTACTTAATCCTGTGGCCGGAGTCCAGACATAAGTCGTTCCTCCGCTGGCCTGCAATTGCGTACTTTGACCCGCACAAATGGCCGGAGAAGCGGGCACAACTGTAATAACCGGCAACGGATTGACCTTGAACAGAATACTATCAAATCCCGGACAACCCGAGTTAGGATCAATGTAAGTATAGGTCAGATAATGCGGGCCAACGCCAGCAGCAGCCGGATCAGCAGTTCCCGAAGGGTTGGTTATACCCTGCCCGGTCCATACACCGCCGGCAGGCGAAAATCCGGTTAATGTTATTGGTGCTGCGTTAATGCAAAGTGGCTGAGGGTTACTTCCCGGATTTACTGCCGGCGCAGGATTAACCGTAGTTGTAATAGTATCGCTTGGAATACTGGGGCAACCCTGGTTTACTGCAACTACAGATATACTGCGGTTATTTGCAAGAGTATTGGTAGTATAAGTAGACGATGGCCCATCCTGTATCAAAGTACTGCCATTATAAAACTTGTAAGCCGTATCAGTTGCCGGTGAAGCGGTAAATGTAATTGGCAGACCCTGGCAGATGGAATCATTGGCCGCACTGCTTGTAAGGGTTACTGTTGGTGTAGGTCTTACTGTAATGCCAAGCATAGGCACAGAGGGGCTGGGGCAACCTGCCAGCAGGGCCGATACTTTAATAGAATCGCCATTGTTGAAAGCAGATGTAGTGTAGGTGTTTATATTGCTATCCTGCACAGAAACTCCGTTAACCCAAAACTGATAACTGGTAAACCCGGAAGGAGTAATGGTCACCACATCCGTATTTCCCTGGCAAATATCTGAACTTGCCAGAGTAACATTTTGAATAATCGGCGTGGGTAAAATAACAACGCGGGCAATATTACTTGCCGGACTTGGACAACCGTTTTTGGTGCCAATAACGCTGGGATTGTTTCCCTGGCTAAGCGCATTCGTTACCCATACGTTTGAAGGACCGGTTTGCTGTGTGGAGGAACCATTTGAAAAAGCATAGCTGTCGTAACCCGGGGTAGCTGTAAATATGATGGTATCTCCCGCACAACTCGTATCGTTCAGGGTTGAATTGGTAAGCATTGGCGGTGCAGGAATTGGATTAATTAATGGATGAATAGTTGCGCTGGGGTTACTGTAGCACACACCCAAAAAGCCTAAAACAGTAACGCTGTCGCCGGGTTGCAATATATTGGTCGTAAAAGTGTTGCTGGTATTAGTATCCACCGGGATATCATTAATAAAGTAAGTGTATTTGGTGTAACCGGTAGTGGCGGTAAATGTAATAGAGCCGCCCTGGCAAACAGTATCGGGCGAAGCTGATAGTGATACATTTAATGTGCTGCTGTTTACAGTAAACGAGATAGAATCCTTTACTATTCCGCAACAAGGTGTAGTTACATAAACCGAAACGGTATAAGTACCGGGAATTGTAAATACCGTTGATGCTGTTGATGCAGTCGCCCCCGAATCAACGGGTGGGAAGGAGCTGGCTCCAAAATCCCACACATAATCTGAACCCTGAATGGTAGTTGTAAATGTATCAGGACATCCGTTTACCGGTGGGTGCGCTGTTTGTGTAATGGTATTGCTGATAGTTTGTGAAGTAAAAATGTCAATAAAATCAGTAAAAGCGGTTCCTGCAAAAGTTATGGTTTCTCTGCCCGTATTACTATAGTTAACTTCAACAGGGCCGGTTCCATTTCCTGTTGCAGGAGTTGCCCCCGCCCCAAAATTCCAGGCCCCGCCTGTTGGTGAGGCAAAGGTTACCTGGGCATTGGTGCAACCGGAATTAAGAACGCTTATAACAGGCGGATTACCAGGAACAGAAGTGATATTACTTTGAGTAACAGCTGTTCCCCCATTTTGCGACAAAGCTACGCTTAAACCAGGAGCTCCGGCTCCGCCTTGCCCTCCGGCCCCACCAGCACCGCCATCTCCTCCTTTGCCTCCGGTACCTCCGGTGCAATCAGGGTTTCCCAATCCGCCAAGTGCGCCCAAACCTCCGGTACCTCCGCCACCACCAGTTCCTCCGGCACCTCCGGCACCTGCTGCCCCCGGGGAAAGCATGCAATCAACCACATTTCCACCGGCGCCATTGTTGTTGAGAAAGATTGCGAACGAACTGCCGCCTCCGCTACCACCACCTCCGCCTATACCACCGAATCCTCCACCGCCTCCACCGCCGCCTGAACCACCATAATCGTCCAGACCACCAAGTTGCTGACCACCACCTGCACCGCCACCTCCGCCACCACATCCCGCACTACCGGTTGCACCTGCAGCACCTGTAGTTCCCGGAACAAAATATCCGGCGGTTATTGTTCCCGCCGGGCCAGCAGCACCAGCAGCACCTGCGGCACCTGCTGTTCCGTTGCCTCCATTTCCGCCTGCGGTAGTATTGCCACAACCCGGCGCTCCGAAGGTGCATCCCAGTGAGCATGGGGTACCTGAACCTACCGCTCCGGCTGCACCGCCACATCCTGGTGCACCGCCACCGGCAGCGGCGGCATCTGCGGCGCCCTGCGAACTCGGATCATATTGTGTTACACTTCCTCCTTTACCTCCCGCATTGCCGCCGGTTCCACCGGCACCTCCCGGGTCTGGCCCTGGTTCTGTAAGTCCATTTGTTCCGGTAGCCCCGTTACTTCCATTTGCCCCGGCAGTTCCTGTACTACCGGTTGCACCTGCAGCCCCGGCACCTGTTGTAACATTACACCTCACGATATTATAATTACTGCAACCAGCCAGGTAAATACCGTAAACCGAATTACCTGTGCCCGGGGCGGCGGCTACCTGTATTGTAAGATCCTGAAGACGAAATCCTGAATTATTGTTACCAATAAAACCTGCCAAAGCATTTGCCGGGGCGGGAATAAGGTTTGTATTGTCTTTGATAATTATTGATGGAGTAGCATTACTTTTTACCCAGGTTACCGGGTCAAAACCACCTTCAAGGGTAATATTGTTTCCTAGTTGTATCGGAACACTGATGTTATAGGTTCCTTCTGCAATCCACACACGGGTAGCCGGACCGGCTATAGCCAGTGTAATTCCGTTGGCAAGACTTGCCGGACTTAGTTTGGTACCTGAACCAGATCCATTGGGGGTAACATATATGACGCTACACGATTGCGCGTTAGCCTGAAGGAACAAAAATGCGGTAAAAATCCAGCTGAGTACTCGCCTGTAAAAATTCATATTCATAGCTTAATTGTTGCCAAATTTAAAAGTAACAAAACACTTGCAATAAGATGGCGAATATGGTCATCAAGTTGCGGGTTGACAAACAATTATTTCAACAACGTCTGATATCCTTATTTACAGATAACCGGAGCTTGCGGCGTTCTATTCTTTTACAAAACGTACAAAGGAAACTGCATCATCGTTTTTGTCGTAGGACCGGAGAATATAAATACCGGGTTTGAATGATTCTGATGATATTTGGTTCGGGTCCTTAACAAACTGGGTGTAAAGCTCTACCCCGTTAAGATCAAATATTTTAATATAAACAATATCACTACCGGTTTGACGAAGCTGGTTCAATTTGTTTTTCAGAGGGTCAATGTAAACATCTCTTAGTTTTTCTGAAGTTATTTCGGCAATAAACGTAACGTTCGAACCGATGCTCCAGAGTTCCTGCCCATGGGCATCATCATAGGCGCTAAAAAATAGCGTGGTATCGGTTCTGAAAAAATTACCGGGCTCAGAACCACAGATACCCGGGCAAATTTCTTTAAGCATAAAAGTGCCCGATTTCGTGCCGTCAGTTCTCCATAATTCCATGCCGGTATCGCCTGAGTCTGTAGTAAAATAGAGCCCTCCATTGTCAGCAAAAAGGTTTTTAAAGTGCTGATTCCCAGTGGCATTGTTTATAAAAATATGGGTTCCCGTATCCGTAAGATCGCTTATCCATAACTCAGGTCGTTTTACGCTATCACTTGCAATAAAGTAAACCTTATCTTTTAAAACTGCCGGCGTTTCCGGGTCGCTGCCTTCTTTACCGGGGCGTATATCTTTCACCATCATGGTTCCTGCCTCTGAGCCGTCACTTTGCCAAAGTTCCCGGCCAAAAGCCCTTGTATTGGCCGAAAAGACGATGTGTTCGTTATAAACGCAAAAGTGCGAAGGCGAGCCATCAGGTTTCCCCGGATTGATATCTTTAACCAGTACTGTTCCTGCCGTTGTTCCGTTGGTTTTCCAAAGTTCAGTGCCATTGTCAAGGCTGTAACCGGCAAAATATATCTCTCCCTTAAATTTTACATATGGAATCGAATCTCCCCCATCTGCCGTCGGGGCAACATTTTTCAGAAATACAGTTCCATCTTCGGTTCCGTTACTTTTCCATAAGCCATAGCCGTGTATGTTGTCGTTGGCTGCAAAATAGACAACCTCACTATCTGCAAAAAGGTAAACAGGGTTCCCGTTTTGCGTGCCGGGGTTTATATCCTTAACAAGCACAGTGCCGGTGTCGGTGCCATCACTTCTCCATAACTCTGTTCCATGCCGGCCGTCTGTGGCAGCAAAATAAATATAGCTTCCGGCACGGGTAAGATACAAATCAACAGACGAGCTGACAGGCCCCGGCATAATGTCCTTTACCATCTGAGTTCCAAGATCTGTTCCATCGCTACCCCAAAGTTCAAACCCGTGGTTCTGGTCGCTGGCAAAAAAATAAACTTTCCTTCCGAGCGCCTGCAGGGTTGATGCTTTGAAAGAAAGATGTCCGTGATAGTAGCAGCCATCAGCCGCACCTGGGGCAATGTCTTTAACCATCGTTGTCCCTGCCTCAGTACCGTCAGTTACCCACAATTCATATCCATGTAAGCCGTCATTGGCAATAAAGTAGGTAAGATTGCCAACGCTGACAAAATTACTTGGGTTAGAGTTGCCCAAACCGATACAGATGTCTTTAACAATGGATTGAGCCGAACCCAACGAGGCAGAAAATATCAGGAAGAATATATACAAGGCTCTTTTCAAACAGGCGCCATTTTAAAGCAGGTGCGAATATATCAAGATAAAAATGCAGCGCGAATTATGAGTTGCACTTTAGCAAAGATTTATTCTTAACAGATTGATTATTAATGCCAAATCCTGAAGTGGGAGGTATTGTTTACCCAAATATTTGCCCTGGAAAACATGGGGATATAAAAAGTTAAATACATTTTGCTGCTCGAAGCTGAACCAGCAAGGCTAATCGACTTTTGCACATTTGTAAATTTTACGATGTTGGGTTTATCTTCTGCAAATCAAGTACTAAGCAGGGTAATCTTTGAATTATCCACCCTGCTATCATATGTTATAGCAACAATTACTACTTTTTGCAGTAATTTTATATTATAATTGTAATATAAAATCGTTCTCGCTATGTATATTTACAGGAACGTTTTTGGGTAACAGTTTACCGGCATTGATATCCTTTCATACACCCCCCGCTGAACAAGGTAATTAAATTTTTGCCTGAAATTATCTCTGAAGTTTCGGCACATGAAGAAAGCAGGTTATCTTTTGGGGTTTATTCTTTTGGGTTATCTGCTGCTTGAGCTGGGTTTTCGTACAGCTTTTTGCCTTTCAACGGGGGCTCCGTTTTTTCATCCCTCCGGGGCTATTTATAATTATTACCCAGAACTTTTGCCCATTGAAGCAGCTCAAATTTCGAATGCCGATTCTACCTATGATATTTTGCTTTTATCCTGTTCAGTATTACATAAAGACTGGGTAGATGCTGTTGCAGAGATGAACAAATGCATAAGCGTGCCCAAAGGGTTTAAATGTGTAAAAATATACAACGCCTCAGGTGTGGGACATGGCTCACGGGATAATATCATAAAATACGGATTGCTGAAAAACGAGAAGTTCGACCTTATTATTTATTACGATGCAATTAACGATTCGCGTTTAAATAATTGCCCCGCAAATGTTTTTAAATGCGACTATTCGCATTACTTATGGTACGATGAAATAAACCACATTATTGCACATAATGAAATGGATTATACCATTGTTCCTTTCTTTTTCGAATGGATCAAAATCCGTATTAAATGCGTTTTTGATAAAGATGCCTACATCCCGAAGCATTTTAGTATGCGTCCTGAATGGCTTGATTATGGCAACGATATGAAGAGCCTGTCTTGTTATAAAAGTAATCTTCAGGAACTGATAGAAATGGCTCATCAAAGGGGGACTAAATTCCTCTATCTTACTTTTGCTTATAATCTGCCTTCAAATTATTCGTTACAGGATTTTCATAACAGGACCCTTGATTATGCGTTCTGTGATCATTCGCGCGAAACGGAAATTTGGGGGAAGCCACAAAACGTAAGCCGTTTTATTGATAGTGTTAATGCAAATAGTAAAAACTGGGTAGCTCCTTTTAAAAATGCTGCGTGTTTCGATCTCTCTGCCCGTTTCCCAAAATCCGGTACTTATTTTGCCGATGTTTGTCACTTTAGTCCCAAAGGGATGCACGAATTTGCTGTGATAACCTGTTCGAAACTGGATTCACTTCCTGAAATTAACAGCGCTAATTAGCGTTGCAAGGTCTTCCTTATTTAGCCTTATACCGAAAAGAGTACACCAAGCCAGATAAGGTTACTGTTATAAATTTGTTATAATCCGGTGCCGCTGCAATACCGGATTAAACTTTCGTTTATATTTTCTATCTCAGTACTTCATATAACCCGAAATGAATCAATCAGAATATCAGCATTTAATGAACCGGACATGCTTTGGCGTTACCCCGGAAGGCTTGAAAAATTGTATGAAGCGAAGCCGGGAGGAGGTCGTCAACGACTTGTTTTCCAAATCTTCCAGCCCCCGCGAAATGACGGAGGTAAAAAGGCCTGAAGTTGAAAGTATAGTTGCAGAATTGAAAGCCGGAGATGCGGATACCAGAAAGATGTATCGAAAAATGCTGCTTGAAAAAGGAGTGGACCTGAACGTAGCCTGGCTAAAAAAAATGATGACAGAACAGGCACAATTAAGCGAAAAGATGACTTTTTTCTGGCACGGCCACTTTGCCTGCCGCGATGATAATCCGCTTTTACTCCAGTCCCTAAATAATGAAATGCGCGCCAACTCATTGGGCAATTTTAAAAATCTTCTTTTGGCTGTTGCACAGTCGCCTGCTATGTTGAAGTTTTTAAATAACCTGCAAAACAAAAAGGATGCACCAAACGAAAACTTTGCCCGTGAGGTAATGGAGCTTTTTACCCTGGGCAGGGGTAATTACACCGAGCATGATATAAAAGAAGCCGCCCGCGCTTTTACCGGATGGAGTTTTGATAAAGATACCCTCGAATTTCATTTCAGGGAAAAACAGCACGATTTTGGCAATAAGGAGTTTTTCGGCAAAACCGGAAATTTTGATGGCAAAGACATTATTGATATGATCCTTTTTAAGGAGGAATGTGCACGCTTTATTGCTGGTAAAATTTATCAGTTTTTCGTAAATGATTTGCCCGATGAAAAGGTAATTGCAGACCTGGGGCATAAGTTGTACATGAGTGATTATGATATAGGCGAATTGATGAAGGAAATATTTCTGGCTGATTGGTTTTACGAGCCTAAGAACGTGGGCACCCGGGTCAAATCGCCGGTGGAGTTAATTGTTAATACATCGCGTTTTTTAAATGCGGAATATGCCGGTAATGATGCGCTGATATTTGTTCAGCGCATTTTGGGCCAGGTATTGTTTTTGCCACCCAACGTTGCCGGATGGCCCAACGGGAAAAGATGGATTGATAGCTCAAGCATGATATTCAGAATGGATTTTGGACGCAAACTTGTAGATGTAAGTGAATTTACCCAGCGTTTGAAGGCTGACGACGATACGGACCCTAATATGGTTATGCTGAAAGAAAAGAGTCTTAAAAAGAAAGGACGTTTTTTTGAACTGGATGCGACAATTAACTGGGATGTATTGAGTGCCTCCTTCAATAGCACCGCAGATGTTCAATTTTTCAATGATGTGAGCCAGGCCCTTTTGGTTGCAGGCAAGGTTAACTACGATAATGCCGGTTTTCAATTTAAGGAAGGTGAGAAGAGTGCGAAACTGAAAGCTCTGTTTGTTTATTTAACAGGCAGACCGGAGTTTCAATTGTGTTAATCCTGTTTTTAATTAAATAATCATGAAAAGAAAAGATTTCATTCACCTTTCTGCCCTGGCGACAACAGCTTTGATGGTGCCGGATTTTTTAAAGGCATCAAGCCCGTTCATTTCCGCCAATGGGAAAAAACTGGTTATCGTTCAGTTGTCTGGTGGCAACGACGGGTTAAATACTATTATCCCATACAGAAACGATATTTACTACAAATCACGCCCAACGCTGGCCATAAAGGAGGATAAGGTAATTAAGCTGAATGATGATTTGGGAATGAACGATGCCATGGCAGGCATGAAAGATCTTTTTGATGAAGGCATGTTAACCATTATCAACAATGTAGGTTACCCGAATCCTGACCGCTCACATTTCCGCTCCATGGATATATGGCACAGCGCATCTGACAGTGCAGATTACATCAATACCGGTTGGATTGGCCGTTACCTGGATGCCACATGTTCTGGTTGTTCAAAGCCTTACACAGCTATTGAAATTGATGATTCACTCAGCCTGGCTTTAAAAGGCCGGAATACTAACGGCCTTGCCCTCCATGATGTTAATTTGTTCTATAAAATGATGAAGGACGCTGAACCCTTTAATAAGCCCGGATTTACTTCCTCCAACGATAACCTCAACTATTTATACAAGACCCTGGCTGAAACATCTTCCTCTGCCGATTATTTATATCAGAAATCAAACGTTTACCACTCTAAAGCCCCTTATGCGGGTAATGCCTTGGCCAAGGACCTGAAAACCATTGCAGAGCTGATTATTTCGGGAGTGGACACTTCTGTTTTTTACACGTCGTTGAGTGGTTTTGATACCCATGTTAATCAGCAGGGCGCGCAGGCAACCCATTTAAAAGAACTTTCAGAAGGGCTGAACGTTTTTGTGCAGGACCTGAAAACTAACAGTCGTTTGGATGATGTGACTATTTTTGTTTTTTCTGAATTTGGCCGGAGGGTTTCTCAAAACGCCAGTAATGGAACTGACCACGGGACGGCCAACAATGTTTTTGTAATCGGTTCTAAACTTAAAACACCCGGCATCTTTAATGAAACGCCTGACCTTACCCAATTAGATCAGGGCGATTTGATACACCACATTGATTTCAGGCAAGTATATGCTACGCTATTAAACAAACAACTTGGCGCCGATGATGAATTGATATTGGGGAAGAAGTTTGAGCAATTGGGGTTTATATAGCTACTGCTTGTGTGCAGTAATTACAATCTTTCAAACCTTGCCGTAAAGTGCCTTAAAAACGGTGGTTCATAAGTGATTGAGAGGCCTTTGGCCTTTTGACGGTCCTCAATAATATCATCAAATACATCAATCACATATTCAATATGGCTTTGGGTGTATACCCGGCGCGGAATAGCCAGACGCACCAGCTCTGTTTTAGCGGCTTGCAGGTGGCCATGCACGTCATATTTTCCAAACATTACTGAGCCCACCTCTACGCACCTGATCCCCCCTTTGGTATATAGATCGCACACAAGGGCCTGGCCCGGGTATTCATGAGCTGGTATATGCGGATACAATTTACCTGCATCAACGTAAATTGCATGGCCGCCAAAAGGCTTTATTACAGGTATCCCCTTTTCATCCAGGTGTCTTCCAAGGTATTCTGTGCTTTTAATACGATAGTGCAGGTAATCAGGATCAAAAACTTCGTCCAGGCCTATGGCAATAGCCTCCATATCTCTCCCGGTTAATCCTCCGTATGTAGCAAAACCTTCGCTTATTATCAGCAGGTTAGTACACTTTTCGGCCATAGTTTTATCCCTCAAAACCAACAGGCCTCCAATGTTAGCCAGGCCATCTTTTTTGGCACTCATAACAAAGGCATCGCAAAGTTCTATCATTTCGCGGGCAATTTCGCGGTAAGTCTTGTTTTCAAAACCTGCTTCCCGGTGTTTAATAAAATAACTGTTTTCTGCTACCCGGCACCCGTCAATTACAAATAGCAACCCAAATTCATTGCACAATGCACGCAGTTCCTTCGCGTTTTGCATACTAACCGGCTGCCCACCGGCAGAGTTATTGGTGACCGTTAAAATAACTGCCCCTATGTTTTCCTTCCCGTATTTAACAATTAAATCCCGGGCCTGTTGCAGGTCGATATTGCCTTTAAACGGCATGCTGGTTGATGCGTTGAGCGCGTTTTCATGCAGGCAATCAAAAGCCTCGGCGCCAGTAAACTCAATGTTAGCCCGCGTAGTATCAAAATGGGTATTGCTGATAAAAACTTTTCCTTCGCCTCCTAAATAACCATATAAAATGCGCTCTGCTGCCCTGCCCTGGTGGGTAGGTAAAACATAAGGCATTCCTGTCATTTCTTTCACTGCTTTTTCAAGATGTTCCCAGCTATGCGCCCCGGCATACGATTCATCTCCCAGCATAATCCCGGCCCATTGGTGGTCGCTCATGGCAGAGGTGCCACTATCGGTTAGGAGGTCAATATAAACGTCATCACTTCGTATCAGAAAGGGGTTGTAACCGGCTTTTTTCAGTATCTCTATCCGGTAAGCTTCCGTAGTTAAGCGGATTGGTTCAACCATTTTTATTTTAAAGGGCTCGGCGAGGGTTCTTGTTTTATTCATAATCTTTAATTGATTGCAGATAGAAGGTCCGAATGTAGAGCATGGACCACATGCAATTAATGAGAAGAATCAGCTCGGGGTTTGAATAATATTGGCCGGGTATTGCACTCTGAACGGATAAGTAAAGTGCAGTATTTACCTAATTTTAATTTATTGTTAACGTTAAGTCTAAGCTCAAAATAAATTTATTTTCGCGTTTTAAACCTTACAAGGCATGCTTTGTCTTACGGGCAATTATCTCACTTAACCTTATGTCATGAAGAAGCAAATACTCTTTGCATTTACCTTATTTTGTATTTCTCTTGCCTCCCGGGCCCAGGGACCTTATACCTCGGCGGAATATGGTGTGGCAGGAGATTCATTATTTTATACCTCGGTTAATGTTGATACCAGTACACTCAATTTTGCCCAGGCGGGGACCAATGTTGTTTGGAATTTTTCTACGCTTAATCCTAATACACAGTATTATAACGATTACCTCTATCCTGCTACCGCTGGTTATAGAACCGCTTTTATAACCGAATGTGTGGCGGCCGGGGGTACCTTGGGAAACTGCAACGCCCAGTTCACTGCGCTTACCAATCTGGCTTTTAAAAGCCAGAACAACATAAACATTCAGGGAACCATATTTACTGATGTAGTAAGCAATGACCTTAAAACCAATACCACATTAGAAACCAATATATTGGGTGTTACAACCAATATTAGTGGTATCGGAGTTCGGTTTACATCCAAATATACTTCGCCCGATGTTATTTTGAAATTCCCGCTTAACTATGGCAACCGTGATACCTCTTTCAGCGCTTATAACATTGACCTTACTGCTCACGGCGTAAACTTTGTTTACCACGCCCACAGCCGGAGGATTAATTATGATGATGCTTATGGTACACTAACCTCTCCGTTTGCCACTTACGACTCAACAGTCCGGGTAAGGAGTTATGTTTTACACACGGATACACTATATTATAGCGGCGCTGTTATTCCTATTGTTCCTTATACATCCTTTGAATATAAATGGTTCAAATCCTCTTTTATTGGACCTGTATTTACCGCTTCAGGCACATTTGCCGGCGTACAGGAGAAGTTTACCACTGTAACCTATC